>OBUV01000006.1_pt1 | contig 294085 bp, 278 predicted proteins | sample 1475971 | NCBI WGS metagenome assembly OBUV01 (sample SAMEA2579962, study PRJEB22360) | human gut metagenome | biome: human gut; feature: human-associated habitat; material: faeces | place: Denmark | collected 2008/2010
CGATAATTTTTCGAAGCGAACGGGGCGCCGGCCGGGGCGGCTGGAAAGCCTGTGGTTGTATCGATGGGCGGCATGGCGGCATCTGGTGGTTACTGGATCTCCACGCCGGCCAATTACATTGTGGCTAACCCCAGCACTCTGACCGGTTCTATCGGTATCTTCGGCGTGATCACTACCGTAGAAAACAGTCTGGATTCGATTGGTGTACATACTGATGGCGTTTCAACCTCACCTCTGGCGGATGTTTCCATTACTAAAGCACTGCCGCCGGAAGCGCAGCAGATGATGCAGTTAAGCATTGAGAACGGTTATAAACGCTTCATCACGCTGGTTGCGGATTCGCGTAACTCGACGCCAGAGCAGATCGATAAAATCGCTCAGGGGCACGTCTGGACTGGTCAGGATGCGAAAGCTAACGGTCTGGTCGATAGTCTCGGTGATTTCGATGATGCAGTTGCCAAAGCGGCAGAACTGGCCAAAATGAAACAGTGGCATCTGGAATATTACGTCGATGAACCAACCTTCTTCGACAAAGTGATGGACAACATGTCAGGTTCTGTACGGGCGATGTTGCCAGATACGCTCCAGGCTATGTTGCCTGCACCGCTGGCCTCGGTGGCTTCAACCGTTAAAAGCGAAAGCGACAAGCTGGCGGCCTTTAACGATCCGCAAAACCGTTACGCGTTTTGCCTGACCTGCGCCAACGTGCGGTAATCCCTGCAAATATGTGGCCGATATGCTGTCGGCCACACTCCTGAACCGGACTGTCTTTCACTTCCTCTCTCCACTACATTGCCTTGCTCATTCTGCATCTGATAAGGAGTCATCAGTGAATAAGGCACCCTCTTTAATTGCCGCTATTGTCCTCGGACTGGGGATCAGCGCCTGTGGTTATTTCGTTGGCGATGGAGTTAAGCATTTAAAAACTAACAACCGTTATGTGAACGTGCGGGGGCTTTCGGAAAAAGAAGTTCGCGCAGATACGGCTGAATTAACCATTGCGATTAACTTTAAGGGCAATGTTCCCGGCGAGCTTTTCCCAAAACTGGAAGACGCGCAGAAAAAAATTGTTGTCGAACTCAACGCTCAGGGGATTAGCAGCACAGAGATAAACCTGGGCCAATGGACAAGCAAGCGAACGGACTCCTTTTATCTCAAAGATGATCCAACGATGCCTCGCTATAATGCCGACGGGTCAGTGACGATAAAAACCCATAACGTTGCTGCCGTCGAAAAAGTCGTCGCTAAACTAAACGAACTGCAAGTCGCCACGGATGGTGCTATCGCTGATAGCAAAATCGCCTATCGTTTTAATGGCATTGGCGCACTTCGCGCTGAGATGATTGCCGCCGCGACAAAAGACGCACGCAACGCAGCATTACAGTTTGCGACGGATTCAGGTAGTCAGGTGGGGTCAATCAGCGATGCTTCGCAAGGGGTGTTCCAGATCTTCGCCAGTGGCAGTGATGAAGATGATCCTACGGCGATTAATAAAACGGTGCGCGTGGTAACGACCGTAACCTATGCGTTGCAGGATTAATCACTTTTCTCCGGCGGGATGCTACACCCTCTGTTCCGCCAGACTTTTCTCATATCCACAGAGTATCCAGGTGCGCTCCCTGCCCCTCACGTATATACTTTTGCTCTTTCGATATCATTCATATCAATATCATGCAAAAGAAATCAATTTACGTTGCCTACACGGGCGGAACCATCGGGATGCAGCGTTCCGAGCAGGGTTATATTCCAGTGTCAGGTCATCTGCAACGCCAGTTGGCGTTGATGCCGGAATTCCATCGCCCGGAGATGCCAGATTTCACTATTCATGAATATACGCCGCTAATGGATTCTTCCGATATGACGCCGGAAGACTGGCAGCATATCGCTGAAGACATTAAAGCGCACTATAACGAGTACGATGGTTTTGTCATTCTGCACGGCACCGATACCATGGCATATACCGCCTCTGCACTGTCGTTCATGCTGGAGAATCTTGGTAAACCGGTCATTGTGACAGGGTCACAAATCCCGTTAGCCGAGCTACGCTCTGACGGACAAATCAATCTGCTGAATGCGTTGTACGTTGCTGCTAACTACCCGATCAACGAAGTAACGCTGTTTTTTAATAACCGCCTGTATCGCGGAAACCGAACCACTAAAGCCCATGCCGATGGTTTTGATGCCTTTGCTTCCCCCAATCTTCCACCGTTACTGGAGGCAGGTATCCATATTCGTCGTTTGAATACACCACCCGCCCCGCACGGTGATGGAGAACTGATCGTTCATCCAATTACGCCACAACCGATCGGCGTGGTGACAATTTATCCGGGGATCTCTGCCGATGTTGTGCGTAATTTCCTGCGCCAACCGGTTAGGGCGTTGATTCTTCGCTCTTACGGCGTGGGTAATGCGCCGCAAAACAAAGCTTTCCTGCAAGAATTACAGGAGGCCAGCGATCGCGGTATCGTGGTGGTTAATCTGACGCAATGTATGTCCGGTAAAGTGAATATGGGGGGATATGCCACCGGTAACGCCCTCGCCCACGCCGGCGTTATTGGCGGCGCGGATATGACTGTGGAAGCCACTCTCACCAAGCTGCACTATCTACTTAGCCAGGGTCTGGATACTGAAACCATTCGCAAGGCTATGAGCCAAAACCTACGCGGCGAGCTGACGCCGGATGATTAAGCAACTGTCTTGTTCGGGTTTCAGATGAGTGGCTCAGTGTATGCGCCAAACGCTTAATCACGGGCTATAAACCCCAGGAGACAATAGGCTGCATACACATTGCCAAATCTAATCGCTGTTATATTAACCAATTTTCAAGATACAAGGAGATTGCAATGCCCCATCGCGCCCTGTTACTGGTCGATTTACAAAATGATTTCTGTGCCGGTGGCGCGCTCGCCGTGCCAGAAGGTGACAGCACTGTGGATGTCGCTAACCGCTTGATTGACTGGTGTCAGTTGCGCGGTGAACCAGTTATCGCCAGTCAGGACTGGCATCCGGCTAATCACGGCAGTTTTGCCAGCCAGCATCAGGTGGAGCCATACAGCCAGGGGACGCTCGACGGTTTGCCGCAAACATTCTGGCCTGAACACTGCGTGCAGAGCAGTGAAGGCGCGCAATTACATCCGTTACTCAATCAAAATGCGATCGCAGCAGTGTTCCATAAAGGCGAAAACCCTTTAGTTGACAGTTACAGTGCTTTTTTTGATAACGGACGTCGGCAGAAAACCGCGCTCGATGGCTGGTTACGCGACCATGAAATCAATGAATTGATCGTTATGGGGCTGGCTACTGACTATTGTGTGAAGTTTACCGTGCTGGACGCGTTGCAGTTAGGTTATAGCGTGAGCGTGATTACCGATGGCTGTCGTGGCGTAAATATTCAGCCGCAGGACAGTGCACACGCATTTATGGAGATGTCAGCGGCTGGAGCAACACTGTACACGCTGGCGGACTGGGAAGAGACGCAGGGATAATTTTGCTGGCCTACGATTCAGTACTGACGTTGTAGGCCAGATAAGACACATCAACGGCGCATCTGGCGTGCTCGTAGTTAAATCAAACAATCAACTCGTAACAGTAAAGATTATCCCTCTCTTCATAAACGTCTGATAAAGGGAACAAATCTCTTACTTAAACATGGCTATCGGCTTTGCCGAGATACCAAAATCTTCTTTCAACTGTTGTTTGCTCTTCATGACCATCTGACCGTTAGTGTCGATTGTCATATGCTGCGCATCGGTATTGTTTCGGGCCTGCCATAACATCACCAGTTGCAGGCAGTTCTCTTTTTGTTCTTCAGTCAGCGCAACACCATCTGGCCATTTTCCCAGTTCAACGGCAGTCGATAAACGCTGGTAAACCTCAGGCGTCATGCTGTTGATTATTTCATCAAGATCCATAATTTTCCCGCTCCTGTGGAATAAGTTGCTGAATCGTTTTTTCAACCGTTGATTTCTTCGCCATTTTCGTCATCAGTAAAGCGCAATGATGCCGAGTTAACACAATAACGTTCGCCTGTGGGTTGCGGGCCGTCGGGAAAGACGTGCCCCAGATGGGCATCACAGTTTCCGCAACGAATTTCTATCCGCTGCATACCATGTGACAAGTCTTTGATATAACGGATCGAATCTTCACTCACCGGCTCATAAAAACTGGGCCAGCCACAGCCTGAATCATACTTGGTTTGGGAGTGAAACAGAGGTGCATCGCAAATCAAACAGTGGTAAACACCGCCGCGCTTGTTATGCAGTAAACGTCCAGTGAATGGCGGCTCCGTCCCGTGATTCTGAGTCACGTAAAACTGCATCTCGGACAAATTTTTTTTCAGTTCTTCTGCCGAAGGTTTGTTAGCCATTTGCTCACATCTCACTTTAATCACGCTCACATTACGTGACTTATTCTAACAAAACATTAACACCCACTGGCAAAATTTTGTCCTAAACTTGATCTCGACGGAATAGCTGCACCTAAATCGTGATGAAAATCACATTTTTATCATAATTGCCCTTTAAAATTCTGGGCGCCGCCCTCATGTGGTTTCAAGCCCAAAGGAAGAGTGAGGCGAGTCAGTCGTGTAATGCCAAGGCACAGGATTGATTTGTCGCAATGATTGACACGATTCCGCTTGACGCTGCGTAAGGTTTTTGTAATTTTACAGGCAACCTTTTATTCACTAACAAATAGCTGGTGGAATATATGACTATCAAAGTAGGTATCAACGGTTTTGGCCGTATCGGTCGCATTGTTTTCCGTGCTGCTCAGAAACGTTCTGACATTGAGATCGTTGCAATCAACGACCTGTTAGACGCTGATTACATGGCATACATGCTGAAATATGACTCCACTCACGGTCGTTTCGACGGCACCGTTGAAGTGAAAGACGGTCATCTGATCGTAAACGGTAAAAAAATCCGTGTTACCGCTGAACGTGATCCGGCTAACCTGAAATGGGACGAAGTTGGTGTTGACGTTGTCGCTGAAGCAACTGGTCTGTTCCTGACTGACGAAACTGCTCGTAAACACATCACCGCTGGTGCGAAAAAAGTGGTTATGACTGGTCCGTCTAAAGACAACACTCCGATGTTCGTTAAAGGCGCTAACTTCGACAAATATGCTGGCCAGGACATCGTTTCTAACGCTTCCTGCACCACCAACTGCCTGGCTCCGCTGGCTAAAGTTATCAACGATAACTTCGGCATCATCGAAGGTCTGATGACCACCGTTCACGCTACTACCGCTACTCAGAAAACCGTTGACGGCCCGTCTCACAAAGACTGGCGCGGCGGCCGTGGCGCTTCCCAGAACATCATCCCGTCCTCTACCGGTGCTGCTAAAGCTGTAGGTAAAGTACTGCCAGAACTGAATGGCAAACTGACTGGTATGGCGTTCCGTGTTCCGACTCCGAACGTATCCGTAGTTGACCTGACCGTTCGTCTGGAAAAAGCTGCAACTTACGAGCAGATCAAAGCTGCCGTTAAAGCTGCTGCTGAAGGCGAAATGAAAGGCGTTCTGGGCTACACCGAAGATGACGTAGTATCTACCGATTTCAACGGCGAAGTTTGCACTTCCGTGTTCGATGCTAAAGCGGGTATCGCTCTGAACGACAACTTCGTGAAACTGGTATCCTGGTACGACAACGAAACCGGTTACTCCAACAAAGTTCTGGATCTGATCGCTCACATCTCCAAATAAGTTGAGATGACTCTGTGATCTAAAAAGAGCGACTTCGGTCGCTCTTTTTTTTACCTGATGAAATGAAGTTAAAGGACTGCGTCATGATTAAGAAAATTTTTGCCCTTCCGGTCATCGAACAAATTTCCCCTGTCCTCTCCCGTCGTAAACTGGATGAACTGGACCTTATTGTGGTCGATCATCCCCAGGTAAAAGCCTCTTTTGCATTACAGGGCGCACACCTTCTCTCCTGGAAACCTGCAGGTGAAGAAGACGTTCTGTGGTTGAGTAATAACACGCCGTTTAAAAATGGCGTCGCCATTCGCGGCGGCGTGCCGGTTTGTTGGCCGTGGTTTGGTCCGGCAGCACAGCAAGGTCTGCCTGCTCACGGTTTTGCCCGCATTCTGCCGTGGACGCTGAAATCGCACAGTGAAGATGCCGATGGCGTAGCGCTGACTTTTGAACTGACACAAAGCGACGAGACGAAAAAATACTGGCCGCACGACTTTACGCTGTTAGCGCATTTCCGCGTGGGTAAGACTTGTGAAATTGATCTTGAAGCGCACGGCGAATTTGAAACCACCTCTGCCCTGCATACCTACTTTAACGTGGGTGATATTGCTAAGGTGAGCGTCAGTGGCCTGGGAGATCGCTTCATTGATAAAGTCAATGACGCGAAAGAAGGCACTTTGACCGGGGGGATTCAGACATTCCCGGATCGTACCGATCGCGTGTATCTGAATCCGCAAGATTGTAGTGTGATTAATGACGAAGCGTTGAACCGCATTATTACCGTTGGTCACCAGCATCATCTGAACGTTGTTGGCTGGAATCCAGGTCCGGCGCTTTCAGTCAGCATGGGCGATATGCCAGATGACGGCTACAAAACCTTTGTCTGCGTAGAAACCGCTTACGCCTCTGAAGCACAAAAAACGTCCAAAGATATGCCCTCTCGTCTGGCACAATCCATCCGCGTTGCCAAACGCTAATCTGCGCTAGTTTTGTGTGCCGGATGCGATGTACCCGGCACTGCTCAGCATCACACCATATCCAGCGCAGTTTTTACTTTTGGTGCCGGATACGCTTTGTCCAGCATCGCTAATTCTTCTGGCGAAAGCACAATCTCCAGCACAGCCGCATTTTGTTGAACATGCGCGATAGTTGCCGCTTTTGGAATCGCCATCACGCCTTGATGGCTGATTACCCACGCCAGCAGAACTTGCGCCGCGCTGACATTGTGGGCATGTGCGATTTCGTTGACGACCGCGTTTTTTAGCAGTCCATTGCGCAACCGCCCAGCCTGGGCTAACGGGCTGTAAGCCATCACCGGCATCTGCTGTTGCTGGCACCAGGGAAGTAAATCGAACTCAATACCCCGTGAGCCAAGATGATAAAGCACCTGATTAGTCGCACACTGATTTCCCCCCGGCACCTGCCAGAGCTCCTGCATATCGGCATAATCAAGATTAGAAACGCCCCAGCGGCGGATTTTGCCCTGGGCGATCAATTTTTCCATCGCGGCAACAGTTTCTTCAAAAGCGAAACTGCCAGACCAGTGTAATAAATAAAGATCGAGATAATCGGTATTAAGACGGCGTAAGCTGGCTTCGCAGGCATTAATCGCTTTTTGTCCGCCAGCATTCCACGGATAGACCTTAGAGACGAGAAAGGCCTTATCACGCAGGCCAGTTAATGCTTCACCAACTACCTTTTCAGCACCACCGTCCGCATACATTTCGGCGGTATCAATGAGGGTTAAACCGAGTTCAATGCCCGCGCGCAGTGCAGCGACTTCTGTTTTGCGCTGACTGACATCTTCGCCCATAAACCATGTTCCCTGCCCTATGGCTGGCACTGAGTCCCCATCACTAAACTGAATCATTTTTTGTTGCATTGTTTCCTCCCAGGTTACGCACCACCGTAATGCAAAACAGGGCGTGACGCCCTGTTTTTATGCACAAAATGCCCTGGAAAGATGCACTATCAGAATTTGTAGGTGATCCCGGTCGAAATCAGACCTGTCCAGGACTTATCAACCATCGGGCTATCGGTAACTTCATCGGACAGACGGGTGTAGCGCGCAGTACCGTAAATGCTCCAGTCGCCCATGAAGTTGTAGTTGGCGCTCAGTTCCAGATACGGACTCCAGCTATCATTCGGGTTATAGCCACGCAGACCGCTGCGCGCAGACTCTTTACGCGATACGCCATAATAGTATTCGTTATGGTTTTCGCTGTTCCACTGCACACCGATACCCGGGGTCAGAGTCAGACCACCGTTAGTGTAACGGTACAACCAAGCCGTATCCCAGACGATACCGTTGCTGTTATCCAGTGTGTCGGCTGCCAGAGAGGTACGCAGATAACCGTACTGGGTAAAGTGAGCGTAGGACAGACCGGCCATCATAGTGCTCTTACGGTCATCCAGGTGGCGCATCTGGTGGTTGCCACTGTCTTTAGCTTTGAAGTAGAGCGGCGACCAGTAAGCGGTAATCGAAAGTTTATCCGTTGCATCGTTCCACAGGTAGTAACCACCACCTAAGCCACGGAACCAGAAGTTATCGCCTTCATAGTTGATTACCGGTACTGGGTAAACATCGGTATCGTAATCTTTATAAGGGTGTTCAACGACACCTACGCCTGCGCCCAGGGAAAATTTACCTTCAGCGTGTGCTACGCCTGCAGACGTTGCGATAAGCACTCCAAGTGCCAGAAGTTTGAGTTTGGTCACAATTAATCATTCCTTAAACAAATGTTTAGCGGGCGACAAAGTTTACCCGTCAATACATCGAAACCCAACCTTTTTACATTTTCATTTCTAAAGGTAACTGTTTAATTTTCCTGACGCTGGTGACATCAGGCTTACACCTGAATGAATTTTGCATTACCGACGGCAATATTCTTTACATTAGTTATGCAATTTTTATGGGTGAGTTGTTGATATGCCATTGAAATCCAGAAAGCCGTGCAGGCAAGTTTTCCATTTGCCATCTACGCTTAATTTTGAAGGTGTATCACCGGGCACGTTCTTCTCGCAGTCGGTAAGATGGCATGAGAGTTGCTGTGTTTTAGCAAGAGACGTCGTTCAGTTTACCTCTTCCGGGAGCCTCTACTATTCATATGAACGGCTCTTAACCTGTGCTAAAAAACGAAAGGACGGCATACCATGAATATATTCGATCACTATCGCCAGCGATATGAAGCTGCCAAGGACGAAGAGTTCACACTGCAGGAGTTTCTTACCACTTGTCGGCAAGATCGCAGTGCTTATGCCAACGCGGCTGAGCGGCTACTGATGGCTATTGGTGAGCCTGTCATGGTCGATACAGCCCAGGAACCCAGACTTTCTCGACTCTTCTCGAACCGGGTCATCGCACGTTATCCGGCGTTTGAAGAGTTTTACGGCATGGAAGACGCGATTGAACAGATTGTCTCTTATCTGAAACACGCGGCTCAGGGGCTGGAAGAGAAGAAACAAATTCTGTATCTGCTGGGGCCTGTGGGTGGGGGTAAATCGTCGCTTGCGGAGCGACTGAAATCATTAATGCAACTCGTGCCTATTTATGTATTGAGCGCCAATGGTGAGCGCAGCCCGGTCAACGATCATCCGTTCTGTCTGTTCAATCCACAGGAAGATGCGCAGATCCTCGAAAAAGAGTACGGCATTCCGCGCCGCTACCTCGGCACTATCATGTCGCCGTGGGCCGCGAAGCGCCTGCATGAATTTGGTGGCGATATCACTAAATTTCGGGTTGTGAAGGTCTGGCCGTCGATTCTACAACAAATTGCCATCGCTAAAACGGAGCCCGGCGATGAGAACAACCAGGATATTTCAGCGCTGGTAGGGAAAGTCGATATTCGTAAGCTCGAACACTACGCGCAGAACGATCCAGACGCCTATGGTTATTCCGGTGCGCTGTGCCGCGCCAACCAGGGGATCATGGAATTTGTCGAGATGTTTAAAGCACCGATTAAAGTGCTGCATCCTCTGTTGACCGCCACCCAGGAAGGCAACTACAACGGGACGGAAGGTATCTCCGCCCTGCCGTTCAACGGGATTATTCTCGCCCACTCGAACGAATCCGAATGGGTCACTTTCCGTAACAATAAAAACAACGAGGCCTTCCTCGACCGTGTCTATATCGTGAAGGTGCCGTACTGCTTGCGCATTTCCGAAGAGATTAAAATCTACGAGAAATTACTTAATCATAGTGAACTGACTCACGCACCATGCGCACCTGGCACGCTGGAAACTCTGTCACGTTTTTCCATTCTTTCGCGTCTGAAAGAGCCAGAAAACTCCAGCATTTATTCAAAGATGCGCGTTTATGATGGCGAAAGTCTGAAAGATACCGATCCGAAAGCCAAATCGTATCAGGAGTATCGGGATTACGCGGGCGTCGATGAAGGGATGAACGGTCTGTCCACACGTTTTGCGTTTAAGATCCTCTCTCGCGTGTTCAACTTCGATCACGTGGAAGTGGCAGCTAACCCGGTCCATCTGTTCTACGTTCTTGAACAGCAGATTGAGCGCGAGCAGTTCCCGCAAGAGCAGGCAGAACGCTATCTGGAGTTCCTGAAAGGTTATCTGATCCCGAAATATGCCGAGTTTATCGGCAAAGAGATCCAGACGGCTTATCTGGAGTCTTATTCCGAATATGGACAGAACATTTTCGATCGTTATGTCACCTATGCGGATTTCTGGATCCAGGATCAGGAGTATCGCGACCCGGATACCGGTCAGTTGTTTGATCGCGAGTCGCTGAACGCCGAGCTGGAGAAAATCGAAAAACCAGCGGGGATCAGCAATCCGAAAGATTTCCGTAACGAGATTGTCAACTTCGTGCTGCGCGCCAGAGCAAATAACAGCGGACGCAACCCGAACTGGACCAGTTATGAAAAACTGCGCACGGTTATTGAGAAAAAAATGTTTTCCAATACCGAAGAATTACTGCCAGTCATTTCGTTTAACGCTAAAACCTCAACCGACGAGCAGAAGAAACACGACGATTTTGTCGACCGTATGATGGAGAAAGGCTACACCCGTAAACAGGTGCGTTTACTGTGCGAATGGTATTTGCGCGTACGTAAATCCTCTTAACAACCATGGCCCGGAGCACATGCTCATGGGCCTACAACGACAGCGAACCGTAGGCCGGATAAGCGAAGCGTGTCCGGCAATACAGGTGCAGCATACAGTTGGCAAATGCAGTACGGGGGGCATATGACCTGGTTTATTGACCGGCGTCTGAACGGCAAAAACAAAAGCATGGTGAATCGCCAGCGTTTTTTACGCCGTTATAAAGCGCAAATTAAACAGTCGATCTCCGAGGCCATTAATAAGCGTTCGGTGACTGACGTCGACAGCGGCGAGTCCGTCTCCATTCCAACGGAAGATATTAGCGAACCGATGTTTCATCAGGGGCGTGGCGGCCTGCGCCATCGCGTTCACCCGGGTAACGACCATTTCATCCAGAACGATCGCATTGAACGTCCCCAGGGCGGCAGCGGCGGTTCCGGTAGTGGTCAGGGCCAGGCTAGTCAGGACGGTGAAGGTCAGGATGAATTTGTCTTCCAGATTTCGAAAGACGAATATCTCGACCTGCTGTTTGAAGATTTAGCCTTACCGAATTTAAAACAGAACCAGCAACGCCAATTGACCGAGTTTAAAACGCATCGGGCGGGTTATACCGCTAACGGCGTTCCGGCCAATATCAGCGTGGTGCGTTCATTGCAAAACTCACTGGCGAGACGTACCGCGATGACCGCAGGTAAACGGCGGGAACTTCATGCTCTGGAAGAAGATTTGGCAATCATCAGCAACAGTGAACCTGCGCAATTGCTGGAAGAGGAACGGCTACGCAAAGAGATTGCCGAATTACGCGCCAAAATTGAACGCGTTCCGTTCATCGACACCTTCGATTTACGTTATAAGAACTACGAAAAACGACCCGATCCCTCCAGTCAGGCGGTAATGTTTTGTCTGATGGACGTTTCTGGTTCAATGGATCAATCCACCAAAGATATGGCCAAACGTTTTTATATTTTGCTGTATCTGTTCCTGAGCAGAACTTACAAGAACGTGGAGGTCGTTTACATCCGCCACCATACCCAGGCGAAAGAAGTCGATGAACATGAGTTTTTCTACTCGCAGGAAACGGGTGGCACCATTGTTTCCAGCGCTCTGAAACTGATGGATGAGGTGGTGAAAGAGCGTTATAACCCGGCACAATGGAATATTTATGCCGCGCAGGCGTCGGACGGTGATAACTGGGCCGATGACTCTCCGCTTTGCCATGAAATTCTGGCGAAAAAATTGTTGCCCGTTGTTCGTTATTACAGCTATATCGAAATTACCCGTCGCGCTCATCAGACATTGTGGCGGGAATATGAGCATCTGCAATCTACATTCGAAAACTTTGCGATGCAGCATATCCGCGATCAGGATGATATTTATCCGGTGTTTCGCGAACTATTTCATAAACAAAATGCAACTACTAAAGACTAAAACCATCAGCCAGGTCATTATTCCCTGGCTGATTTTTAGTTAATTGTAAATACAGTTATTTATTATCTACATTAGCTTACAAACAACTTAAATATAATAGCGTAACCTTTACAGAACTTAGTTTCATGAAACAATCATTCGGAAAAATGATTCTGTTAGCACGCTTTTCTCAATGCTATACTTTAATTCTTTTTTACTGATAATGATAATTGATCCCGGTCAAAACTCCATTTCTCTGCAATCAATAAAATCGACTACTCAGATTGCTCTCCTTTTTTATGGTTCCCATGGGTACACAAAAATTAAAAGCACACAGCTTTTTTATTTTCAGCTTACTATTGACATTAATTTTATTTTGCATTACCACCTTATATAATGAAAACGCCAATATAAAGCTCATCCCTCAGATGAACTACCTGATGGTCGTTGTGGCTTTATTTTTCCTTAACGCCGTCATTTTCCTTTTCATGTTAATGAAGTATTTTACTAATCGAGATATTTTCCCAACCCTAATTTTAAGTCTTGCTTTTTTAAGTGGCCTTGTCTATTTAACTGAAACGATCGTTATTATTCACAAGCCTATCAGCGATAGTACGCTGATCCAGACGAAATCGAATGACGTTTCCATTTTCTATCTTTTTCGCCAACTAAGTTTTATTAGCTTAGCATCGCTGGCTCTTTTCTGTTATGACCGAAACAGCATTCTGACAAACAACAAGAAAAAAACCTGCATCCTGTTGTTGGCACTAATACCTTTTATGTTGTTTCCATTACTGGCGCACAACCTGAGCAGTTATAATCCTGACTATGCCTTATATGTCGTAGATTACTGCCCGAATAATAATACTGCGAGTTGGGGTATTAACTACACCAAGATTCTGGTTTGTCTGTGGGCATGTTTACTATTTTTTATTATCACACGGACAGGTTTAGCGAGCGAACTTTGGCCGTCAATCGCGTTATTATGTCTGGCCTCACTCTGTTGTAACTTGTTGCTACTGACTCTGGATGAATATAATTACACCATCTGGTATATCAGCCGCGGTATTGAGGTTTCCAGTAAACTGTTTGTGGTTTCTTTCCTGATTTATAACATTTTTCAGGAACTACAACTTGCCAGTAAACTGGCGGTTTATGATGTACTGACCAATATTTATAACCGCCGTCACTTTTTCAACAGTGTAGAGTCATTACTCTCTCGCCCTGTTGTGAAGGATTTTTGTATCATGCTGGTAGATATTAACCAGTTCAAACGCATAAATGCTCAGTGGGGTCATCATGTGGGCGATAAAGTTCTGGTTTCAATTGTCGATATTATCCAGCAAAGTATCCGCCCCGATGACATCTTCGCGCGTCTGGAAGGTGAAGAGTTCGGTTTACTATTTACCGAATTGAATGCTGCCCAGGCAAAAATTATCGCCGATCGGGTGCGTAAAAATGTCGAACTACTGACCGGTTTTAGTAATAGATATAATGTCCCTGAACAAATGACCATCAGCATTGGCTGTGTTTTTTCCACTGGCGACACGCGTAATATCTCGCTTGTCATGACGGAAGCTGATAAAGCGTTACGAGAAGCGAAAAATGATGGTGGCAACAAAGTGATTATTCATTATATTTGAGTGCAAAATTATTCACAGCCATGCGTTTTGCGTGGCTTTGGCATACAATTTATTATCAATACCCCTAAATTTCCCCTCCCCAGCGGCGCAGAGATGAGTATAATTAGCGCCCCTGTACCAGGCCGCAATCGAACTTTATCTGGTTTTCTCGTTTCACTAACCGAAGGAGTGCCATTTATCATGAAATTGCACCATAGAATGCTCCGGCATTTTATCGCCGCAAGTGTCATTGTGCTGACATCTTCCTTCCTTATTTTTGAACTTGTCGCCAGCGACAGGGCAATGAGTGCTTATTTGCGCTATATCGTCCAGAAAGCAGATTCCTCCTTTCTCTACGACAAGTATCAAAATCAGAGTATCGCCGCACATGTGATGCGCGCGCTTGCTGCGAAACAGTCTGAGGTGTCGCCAGAACAGCGACGTGCCATCTGTGAAGCTTTTGAATCTGCCAACAATACCCATGGCTTAAACCTGACAGCCCATACTTACGCGGGTTTACACGGAACATTGCAGACTGCATCCACTGACTGCGACACGATTGTGGAAGCTGCGGCGCTCTTACCGGCATTTGATCAGGCAGTTGAAGGCAACCGCCATCAGGATGATTATGGTTCCGGTCTTGGCATGGCCGAAGAGAAATTTCACTATTATCTCGATCTCAATGACCGCTATGTCTATTTTTATGAGCCAGTCAATGTTGAGTACTTCGCGATGAATAACTGGTCCTTCCTGCAATCAGGAAGCATTGGCATTGATCGTAAAGATATTGAAAAAGTGTTTACCGGACGTACTGTGTTATCGAGCATTTACCAGGATCAGCGTACTAAACAGAACGTGATGAGTTTGCTGACACCGGTTTATGTTGCAAGGCAGTTAAAAGGTATTGTACTGCTGGATATTAATAAGAATAATCTACGAAATATCTTTTACACTCATGATCGCCCTCTCCTCTGGCGTTTTCTTAATGTCACGCTAACCGATACAGATTCGGGACGGGACATTATTATCAACCAGAGCGAAGATAACCTGTTTCAGTATGTCAGTTACGTCCACGACTTACCTGGCGGTATTCGCGTTTCGTTATCCATTGATATTCTTTACTTTATCACGTCTTCGTGGAAAAGCGTTCTGTTCTGGATTTTGACAGCGTTAATTTTGCTGAATATGGTCCGGATGCACTTCCGCTTGTACCAGAACGTGACGCGCGAAAATATCAGTGATGCGATGACCGGACTGTATAATCGCAAAATATTAACGCCTGAACTGGAGCAGCGTTTGCAGAAACTGGTGCAATCCGGTTCTTCTGTCATGTTTATTGCAATTGACATGGACAAGTTAAAGCAAATTAATGACACCCTTGGTCATCAGGAGGGCGATTTAGCGATTACATTATTAGCCCAGGCGATTAAGCAGTCGATTCGTAAAAGCGATTATGCCATCCGTCTCGGTGGCGATGAATTTTGCATCATTCTGGTCGATTCGACGCCGCAAATTGCCGCGCAACTGCCTGAACGTATCGAAAAACGCCTGCAACATATCGCGCCGAAGAAAGAGATCGGCTTCTCTTCCGGTATTTACGCGATGAAAGAAAACGATACGTTACATGATGCGTATAAAGCTTCTGATGAACGTTTATATGTCAATAAGCAGAACAAAAACAGCCGTTCATGATAATCTTCTGTGGTTATTTGGTTATAATTCCAGGAGCGTGAAATGACTGAAATGACTAAAGGAAGCGTGACGCATCAGCGGTTAATCGCTTTATTATCACAAGAAGGTGCTAACTACCGCATCGTTACCCACGAAGCGGTAGGTAAATGCGAAGCGGTGTCAGAAATTCGTGGCACCGCTTTGGGTCAGGGAGCTAAAGCACTGGTGTGTAAAGTCAAAGGTAATGGCGTAAATCAGCATGTTCTGGCGATCCTCGCAGCCGATCAACAGGCTGATCTTAGTAAACTCGCCAGTCACATCGGTGGGCTACGCGCTTCGCTGGCCAGCCCGGCGGAAGTCGATGAACTGACAGGCTGTGTCTTTGGCGCTATCCCCCCCTTCAGCTTCCACCCAAAACTCAAACTGGTTGCCGACCCACTACTCTTTGAGCGATTCGATGAGATTGCCTTCAACGCAGGCATGCTGGATAAATCTGTAATTCTGAACACCACAGATTACTTGCGCATTGCGCAACCAGAACTGGTCAAATTCCGCCGTACTGCGTAACTAGCTGGTCCGTTCAATAAGCAGAACGGACAGTACTAACACAACTGCAATGGCAAAAAACGATGACGTGATAATCAGTGTCTCAACGAGCATTTGATCGTTCATGGTTTTCCCCCAGAAGATACCTGTTTTCACGTTATTGTTAGCGTGTACAAGTGGCAATTTGATGACAATTTGCCTGATTTTTTATGCATAACACGTAATTTTTTTCTGCTTCCTTTCAGCAGCAGGCGTAAAGTAGGCGGGGTTATTATTTTTTGGCAAGGAAACCACGATGTTTGATGTCACTTTGCTGATCCTGCTCGGCTTAGCTGCGCTGGGCTTTATCAGCCACAACACCACTGTCGCCGTTTCAATTCTGGTGTTGATCATTGTCCGCGTCACACCGTTAAGCACCTTTTTTCCGTGGATCGAAAAACAGGGACTGAGTATCGGGATAATCATTCTGACCATTGGCGTAATGGCCCCTATTGCCAGCGGAACACTGCCCCCCTCGACACTGATTCACTCGTTTCTGAACTGGAAATCGCTGGTAGCGATTGCCGTGGGAGTGATTGTCTCCTGGCTTGGCGGACGCGGCGTGACGTTAATGGGCAGCCAGCCGCAACTGGTCGCCGGGCTGCTGGTAGGCACAATTTTAGGTGTGGCACTGTTTCGCGGTGTACCGGTCGGCCCGCTTATTGCCGCGGGACTGGTCTCTCTGATCATCGGGAAACAGTAGACTGTTTTCGAACTCAGAACTGGCACAACAAAAAACCAACAGCCACAAAGTGCTATAGTGACGTGGTAAATCATGCGTGAAAGGGAGAACAAACACGATGAATATTCAGTGTAAACGCGTTTATGATCCGGCTGAACAGAGCGATGGTTATCGCGTACTGGTCGACCGCCTCTGGCCGCGTGGTATCAAAAAAACTGATTTAGCACTTGATGAGTGGGATAAAGAGATCACACCATCAACAGAGTTGCGCAAAGCCTTTCACGGAGAAGTGGTCGATTTTAAAACCTTTCGCGAACAATATCTTGCTGAACTGGCGCAACACGAGCCGGAAGGGAAACGGCTGGCGGAAATCGCTCAAAAACAGCCGCTGCCCCTGCTCTACTCGGCAAAAAATACCACGCAAAACCATGCACTGGTACTGGCCGACTGGCTACGCAGCTTGTGATTTTAGCATGGCATCCGGCTGTTATTTTTCACCAGCCGGATGATCCCGCCGCCATAACGCCCATTCATCAATCGTTTCACCACCCGGCAATTTGCAATTGTTACTGACCCCTTGCGGTGTCTGCACCGGAATGAGCGTACCGCCTTTCTGCTGACAGTAGACCGAAGCCGGATTCGCCATGCCAACCTGCGGCGGTTTTGGCGCATCCGGCTGAGAAGTAGTTGAACACCCTGCCAGAATTAGCAGGCAAGGCAGAGCAAAACTGAGAATTTTCATATATTGATCCCGCACATTTATCTACGCCTTAGAATATCGCGGTATCGTTTTGTTTTGCAGCACTATTTCTTTTACATTCACTTAAAATATATTACGGCTAGTTTCATCTTCGTTGATGATGTTTTATCATGCCTGTAAAGATTAAATAATCAGCATTTTACCCGCAGCATCCTGGAGTTCTTTCGTGTCAGATCAGATCATTGCCCGCGTCTCGCAGTCACTCGCCTCAGAACATTCTCTCGAAAGTCTGGTTCGGCAGCTTCTGGAGATGCTGGAAATGGTCACCGACATGGAGTCGACTTATCTGACAAAAGTGGATATTGACGCGCGCCTGCAACATATTCTGTTCGCCCGTAATAGCCAGAAAATGCACATTCCGGAGAATTTTACTGTCTCGTGGGATTACTCGTTGTGCAAACGCGCCATTGATGAAAACTGTTTTTTCAGCGATGAAGTTCCCGATCGTTGGGGTGACTGCATCGCAGCCCGCAATCTCGGCATCACGACATTCCTGAGCACGCCGGTTCACTTACCGGATGGTTCATTCTATGGCACGCTTTGCGCCGCCAGCAGCGAGAAGCGTCCGTGGAGTGAGCGCGCAGAGCAGGTTTTACAGTTATTCGCCGGGCTGATTGCACAATATATTCAAAAAGAGGCGCTGGTTGAGCAATTACGTGAAGCCAATGCCGCTTTGATTGCGCAGTCGTATACTGACTCTTTAACTGGGCTACCTAATCGGCGGGCGATTTTTGATAACCTGAAGACGCTGTTTTCTCTTGCCCGGCATCTGAAGCGTAAAGCCATGATTGCCTTTATCGACCTGGATAACTTCAAACTAATCAATGACCGTTTTGGCCACAATAGCGGCGATCTGTTTCTTATTCAGGTTGGTGAGCGCCTCAATAAGCTGCATCAAAATGGCGAGATTATTGGTCGTCTCGGCGGCGATGAATTTTTAGTCGTATCTCTGGTTAATGAAAACGCGGATATCCCGTCACTGCGTGAGCGTATTCAACAGCAAATACGTGGAGAATATCACTTGGGCGATATTGAGCTGTTTTATCCTGGTGCCAGTCTTGGCATAGTTGAAGTGGATCCTGAAACAACCGACGCAGACAGTGCCCTGCACGCTGCCGATATCGCGATGTATCAGGAGAAAAAACACAAAGAGAAAACACCTTTTATCGCGCATTCAGACAGGCATTCCTGAGGCATATTCACATCCTTTTCTTTGGTGGTAACATGCGAATCGGTATTATCTTTCCCGTCGTAATTTTTATTACGGCAGTCGTATTTTTAGCGTGGTTTTTTATTGGCGGCTATGCGGCCCCAGGGGCATGAAGATGAAAAAAACAACGATTATCATGATGGGCGTGGCGATTATTGTCGTTCTTGGCACCGAGCTGGGATGGTGGTAACACTACGTCGGTAAAAATAGCAAAGGCTGCCTGTCGGCAGCCTTTGTGTTTTTCAGCATTAACTTTTGACTTTTCTGTAGATAAACAACACGACAAGCGCACCAATCACGGCAACAACAAAACTACCAAAGTTAAAGCCATCGACTTTGCCAAAACCAAACAGTGTACTGATCCATCCACCAACTACGGCACCGATAATTCCCAGCAGGATGGTCATAAAGAATCCACCACCATCTTTACCAGGCATGATCCACTTCGCCAGAATACCGGCAATAAGTCCAAAAATAATCCATGACAGAATGCCCATTGTTTCCTCACTTATCTGTTTTGCATTAGCGGGTTAGTCGCTGATAAAAAGCATAGCACAACATAAGAGAAGCAAGAATTGTGATGTGTGTCACAGAGGATTTTTTTTGCGATGGCGCTGAATTAGCGCCATCTGACATTAGCAATTATTACCAACCACAAACATCATGTTCGTTTTCCGTGTCATATGAACGCACGGTATTGACGAGATCTTTTATTACTTCAGCCGCCACTTCTGGCACCAGCAAGGTCATCGGCGTCTCTGTTTCGTAATCGACAGAAACACCATTACTGTTATTGGTGACGGTTACGGTATACGTTGCTTTGCCCATGATTCATTTCCCGCTATGAATGACTTTCCGTTGTTTTGCACCTTCCATCAGGACTTCAGGAGCAACGAAGAAGTCAATGTTGAAATAAGTATCTTCAGTCATGGCTTCAATATTGTGCCACTTTTCTGGCGGGAACACCGCGAATTGACCTGCTTCGATGAGGATCACCTGATCAGGTTCTGCGCTGTGTTCATCGGCGTAGCCGAGATATTTGACCGCCCCATGCATAACGGACAGGCGTGGATAAACACCCGGACGCGTTCCTTTATCAAGATGACGTTCGAATATTCCGGCAGGCGCAGTTTGTTTATTCCAGAAAGGTGTTGAGCGCGTATGAATGTAGTTCTGTGGGATTTGCAGCATCCTTTTCCCTCCTTCAGTAAATATGCTGAAAACCATTTATTTCAGCCGTTTCAGAGTACGCCTGATAATTTGCATTTTAAATACCATTTATTGGTTACTTTTTAGCATCATCAAACGGTGAATACAGATGCATTTCAGGAGGGAAGCCCGCAGCATCGCGGGCTGAAAGCATTAAGACTGCAGCGTCGCCAGTCGTGCGGCAAAACCAACAAACATCAGACCAATCAGCGAGTTGCCCACTTTGGCTAGTTTCTTCTTGGTGCGAATGTATTGCGTGACAAATGCACCTGAAATAATCAGGAAGCTCAAATAACAGAAGCTTACCAATTCCAGTGTTGTCGCCAAAATAAAGAATGAAATCCCAGTATGTGGCGCATTGACATCAATAAACTGTACGAAAAACGACACATAGAACAAAATGGCTTTCGGATTGGTCAGACTCAAAATTAATGCGCGCTTGAAGATGGCACCATATTGTGGCTCATCTGATTTAGCCTCGTTATTTTTACCTTTCAGGGTGGCGTAAAGAATTTTACCCCCCAGATAGAGCAAATAAAACGCGCCAAGATAACGTACGATATTGAATAATATCGGTGTGGTCTTAATTAAGGTTGCGACACCAGCCCACGCCAGAAACATCAATACCGCGTCACCGATAAATACACCGCAGGCCGCAAGATAACCGCCTTTCACTCCACTGCTGACGCTATTTTTAAGCACAAACAGGGTATTCGGCCCAGGCACCAACACGATAAAAATGGCACCAACCAGATAGGTCCAGTAATTCAGAACCCCATATTCTGCGAACACATTAACCTCTTTAATTCTCTTTGGATCATGCGCGATTAAAGGTGAATATGCTAACCAATCCGCAACGGCTTAGAAAGGAGAAAATCAGGTTTTAACCTGACAATAACTGGACAATTGAATTGTTATTCATGCCTGGTCCAGTGAAAAATTCGGATAGTGTTGGGAAAAATACTGGCGTAAAAACTCTACCGTTATCCGCACCTTCGCTGACATCGCCAGCCTTGATACATATACCGCCCAGACATTCGCTGGCTGGTAATATTCCGGTAGCACTTGCGCTAAATGACCACTGGCAATATTTTCACTGACATCCCACCAGGAACGCAGCGCAATCCCCTGGCCATCGAGGCACCACTGATGCACAATTTCCCCATGGTTAGACAACATCGGCCCGGTAACTTTAATCGTATGCTGCCCTTCTTTATTGCACAATTGCCAGACACCAAACCTGGCAGCGATTGAAGAAGTGATTACTCACGGGCCAAAAACACCGGATATGAAAGGCAATGCCACCACGCCACAATTTACTGACGCTATTTGCAAAATTATTTTGCGTTAAGGTCAAACCAGTTTATTTGAACCGACTGGTGTTGGATTTGTAGTTTATCCGAAGCCGGATGCAGCGCATAACGCACCTTGTCCGGCTTACGCACGTTTTATTGCGGATATTCCTGCAATAAATTGTGTAATGCTTCCGCCATCAGCGCACCACGCCAGCCGGAAATCAGCTCTGGCAAATTATTCTGTGGTTTTAATTTCCAGTGCCAGTTCAGCAGTTGGTTGATTTGCCGACGCGATGCCAGCAATTCGACGCTGATCTTGTGCGTTTCACTCACGTCAGTAATCAGCGACTTAATCGCTTTAAACGCTTTGCGATAACCGGGCATATCCATCAGGTTAAGCATCGGCTGCGGCAAGGCCTCTTCTGGCAATGCCTGCGCTTTCTCTACCAGCGCCAGCAACGTCTTACCGTGGAAGCGGATTTCGCTACCGGATAAGCCCAGGCTATCCAGCTCGCCCAGACTGCCCGGCATATAACGCGCTACCGACCACAAATGCTCTTCACGCACGACAAAGTTCACCGCCAGATCGCGCTCCCGAGCCTTACGCAGCCGCCAGTCGGCTAGCAGTTGCAGACAGGCGAGTTGGCGCGTGCGTAATTGCCAGGCATTGGTGATATCACGCCATGCGTCTTCTGGCGCAACGATCTCCTGACGACGCGTTTGCATCAGGCGGCATTCATCCAGTGCCGCAGGTAGCCAACCAGAGGCTTCCGTTTCAACCATCAGCTTTGCGGCGATCGGTAACAGATACCAGACGTCCGCCGCCGCGTATTCGCATTGACGCTCGGTTAGCGGTCTGGCCAGCCAGTCGGTGCGCGATTCGCTCTTGTCGAGCGTAACGCCGGAATACTCTTCCACCATAGAGGCAAAGCCCCATGACATCGGGCGTCCACAGAATGCGGCGAGGATTTGCGTGTCAATCAGAGGTTGTGGTAACTCACCAAAGACATTGAGGAACACTTCCAGATCTTCACTGCCAGCATGGAGAAATTTGGTGATGGAAGGATCGCGCAGGATCGCTTTCAGCGGTGACCAGTCGGTGATCCCGAGTGGATCGATTAGCGCCAGATGTTCGCCATCAAAAAGTTGAATCAACCCAAGTTGCGGGTAATAGGTGCGCGTACGTACAAATTCAGTATCCAGGGCTATCGCCGGAAAGGCACGGACGGCTTCACACAAAGAAGCCAGCGCATCGTCCGTGGTAATCATTTGGTAATTCAAATTGTATTCTCTTTAGTGGGCGTCAAAAAAAACGCCGGATTAACCGGCGTCTGACGACTGACTTAACGCTCAGGCTTTATTGTCCACTTTGCCGCGCGCTTCGTCACGTAATTCTCGTCGCAAAATTTTTCCGACGTTAGATTTCGGTAACTCATCACGAAACTCCACCAGCTTCGGTACTTTATAGCCTGTGAGCTGACGGCGGCAAAAAGTCACCAGTGATTCTTCCGTGAGTGACGAGTCTTTTTTCACCACGAAAATTTTCACCGCTTCACCGCTGGAACCGGAAGGTACGCCAACAGCCGCCACTTCCTGTACACCTGGGTGCTGCATGACCACATCTTCAATCTCATTGGGGTAGACGTTAAAGCCAGAAACCAGAATCATGTCTTTTTTACGATCGACAATGCGCAGGAATCCTTCTTCATCCATCACCGCGATGTCGCCGGTGTGTAACCAGCCATTTTTGATGATTTCATCGGTAGCATCCGGACGCTGCCAGTAGCCCAGCATCACCTGCGGCCCTTTGACACAAAGCTCACCCGGTTGACCCGGCGGTACTTCGTTATCGTCGTCATCAACCAACTTGGCTTCGGTCGACGGCACCGGCAAACCAATGCTACCGCTATGATAATCAATATCATACGGGTTAACGCTGACCAGCGGTGCACACTCGGTCAGGCCATAACCTTCCAGCAGATATTGTCCGGTCAGTTTCACCCAGCGTTCTGCCACCACTTGCTGAACAGGCATCCCACCACCAGCGGAAAGATGCAGACTGGAGAAATCCAGTTGCTGGAATTCTTTATTGTTCAGCAACGCGTTGAACAACGTGTTAACGCCGGTGATCGCGGTAAACGGATATTTCGCCAGCTCTTTCACCAGCCCCGGAATATCACGTGGGTTAGTAATAAGCAGATTCTGCCCGCCCAGTTCGATAAACAGCAGGCAGTTAATGGTCAATGCGAAAATGTGATACAGCGGCAATGCCGTCACCACCAGCTCTTTACCCGGATACAACAGCGGCCCGTAGGTCGCGTTAACCTGTTCCAGATTTGCCAGCATGTTGCGGTGAGTCAGCATTGCGCCTTTCGCTACGCCAGTGGTGCCGCCGGTGTATTGCAGGAAGGCTAAATCTTCCGGCACCAGTTCAGGTTTTACGTACTGCATCCGGTAACCATTATGCAGAGCGCTACGAAATGAAATGGCATCTGGCAGATGATATTTCGGCACCAGACGCTTGATGTATTTAACAACGAAGTTAACCAGCGTCCCTTTCGCCGTAGAAAGCTGATCGCCCATACGTGTCAGAATCACGTGCTGGACAGCGGTTTTATCAACCACTTTTTCCAGGGTATGGGCAAAGTTGGACACGATGACAATCGCAGATGCGCCGCTGTCGTTGAGCTGATGCTCAAGCTCGCGCGGGGTATATAACGGATTGACGTTTACGACGATCATCCCGGCGCGCAAAATGCCGAACAGCGCCACCGGATATTGCAATAAGTTAGGCATCATCAGCGCAACACGATCGCCCTTCTTCAGCCCCAGCCCTTGTTGTAAATACGCGGCGAACGCACGACTGCGCTCTTCCAGTTTGCGGAAGGTCATCACCTCCCCCATATTCACAAACGCGGGCTTGTCGGCATAGCGCGCGACCGATTGCTCAAACATATCTACCAGAGATTGATAACGGTCAGGGTTGATCTCCGTCGGAACATCCGCGGGATAACGGTTAAGCCAAACCTTCTTCAATTCTTCACCTCTAAAATGCGTGTTCGTCGTCATCGCAACCCCAAGTGATATACATGTTATTAACATAATATTAACTCATCATACCAGCTTGATAATTCCCCAACGAAAAGGTTGCGAAGCGCGTCACTATTTATTTTTATCTTTACTCTAAGAATGCAGAAACAGCGGACCAGCCGCTGTTTCTTTTTCTTTAAAAACAAGCAATTATTCAGTTACAACTGTTTGTACTCTTGCAGGGCCGGGATTATACCAGCCCCATCCGCCGTAGCCATAGGGCCAGCCACGGCCACCATAAAACCACGGATCAATCGGCTGCGGCGGCATAATCACCTGCTGGGTTAAATGCCAACGCTTATAACCCGTTACCTGCATAACCATAAATTTATAGGGTGTATTGCCGATTTTACCGTCAACCGTACCGGTGATTGGCCCGACAACCGTCACCAGTTGTCCGCGGAAATCAACTGGATCAAGAAAACCGTTCACATCGGCATAAATGCGCCCGCGAGAAGGTTCCCCCAGCGTCGGCCTGGCTCCGCTATCGAGCGGTACGGTGGCAATTTCCAGACGGGTTTTCCCCTGCTGGTTTTGTACCGCGACCACTTTGCCGCCAAAGCGCGCTTCCTGACCAACATACAATTGCGGCGCGCTCATCACCCGAACTAAATCTTGTTGCGGCGTGGGACTGCTGCCTTTAATGGCATCCGGCACAGTGACACAACCGCTCAACATTAGCGCAAACGTACCTGCCAGTATGCCTTTGATAACATTCTTTTGAACCGCCATGATGCGACTCCTTTTTTTCTCAGGGCATACTCTTAAGATTCATTCTTTGCCCGGAAGTTTCTTCCACGCGACGTTGTTACGCAAATAAACCGGCTCGGCATGTTCCACTGCCACCGTTTTGCCTTCAGCAAAGAGCTGGCAGGCAATCGGCAGCATATCTTCTGCGGCGGGCAGTAACACTTCGCCATCGCGCAAAACCAGCCCGCTCTCTTTACCGAGATCCGGCCAGGCTTGCCAGCCTGTCCCCACCGTCACCCATTCACCGGAAAGCTGCTGCATCCGCTCATGAACGAGTTCTGGTTTGAGTACAGCTTCGGTTTCTTCACCGTGCCAGATACCATTTTCATCACGCTGATATTCGGCCCAGTAAACTTCGCCCATTCGCGCGTCAATGGCCGCCAGCACGCGGGTCGCGCCATTTTTGCGCCATGCCCCTTGCGCCATGGTCATTAGCGTGGAGACGCCAATCATCGGCAGCTCCGCGCCAAGCGCCAGCCCTTGTGCAATACCAATACCGATACGCACACCGGTGAAGCTACCGGGACCACGCCCGTAAGCTAATGCGTTTATGTTAGTCAGGGAGGTTCCGCTGGTGGTCAGGATATCCTGCACCATCGGTAAGATTCGTTGAGTATGTTCACGTGGGCAAAGCTCAAAATGAGCGTTGACAGTGCCGTCATTCCACAGGGCGACAGAGCAGGCCTCTGTCGCGGTATCGATAGCCAGAATTCGCATGGGTCTTCGTGCTTAGATCAATAAAAAGGCGCGCATCATACCATACTCCATCACAAATTACCTGGAGGAAGGTATCGCAAGGAAACGAACCGCACGGGCTATATCACGGGTGCGCGGCGCAGGCGGCAGGCTGGCGAGGAACGTCGCGCCGTAAGGGCGCATCACCAGCCGATTGTCGCAAATCACCAGCACACCGCGATCGTCGGCGTCGCGAATCAGTCGCCCTACCCCCTGTTTGAGAGTAATGACCGCATCTGGCAGTTGCACTTCATCGAACGGGTCGCCACCGCGCAAACGACAATCTTCCATTCGCGCTTTTAGTAGTGGGTCGTCCGGCGAGGTAAACGGCAACTTGTCGATAATCACCAGTGACAGCGTATCGCCGCGCACATCCACCCCTTCCCAGAAACTACTGGTTGCGACAAGAAGCGCGTTACCGGCACTGACAAACTGCTGCAACAATTGCCCTTTACTGGTTTCACCCTGCAACAAAACGGGAAGCGTCATGGTGGCACGGAACTGCTCGGCCAGATCACGCATCATGGCGTGTGAGGTGCAAAGCATAAAGCAGCGCCCATTGTTGGCTTCGATGAGCGGTCGCAACATTGCTGCCAGTTGCCGTGCGGAACCCGGTTGATTAGTTTGCGGCAGGTTACGCGGCACACAGAGTAACGCCTGGCGGCTGTAATCAAATGGGCTGGGTAACAGCAACGACTCGGCCTGTTCGATGCCAAGCCGGGAGGTAAAATGATGCAGATCGTCATTCACTGACAACGTTGCCGAGGTAAAAATCCAGCTTCCGGGTTTTTGTGCCATTAACTCTTTGAATTTATCCGCCACGCTGAGCGGCGTCAGCGCCAGAGTGAAATGACGTGAGGTGCATTCGTACCAGTAACTGTAGCCCGGTTGGTTGATCTCTTTCAGCCGTTTCAGACGTGTGCGATATAACGTGGCACGTTCAAATGCCGCATCCAGCAACGCGGAACGACCCAGCGACAATTTCGCCACGTCGTAACAGAGTTCAAGCGTGTCATCGAGCAGTAAAAACGCCCGCTGAATTTGCGGATTGGCTAACAATTCGCGCAGATTGCCACGATAACCCGGCTCACCGAGTTGCAGGCGAAAATCCTGCGCACTCTGAGCAAGGCGGTCGGCGCACTTTTGTAACTGTTGAGTGTCTTTTAATTCAGTGCGATAGGCGATGGTGATGTCTTTTGCCAGGTCGAGCAGTTGTCGGCTGGAAAGTGACTGACCAAAGTACTGGCTGGCAATATCCGGCAACTGATGGGCTTCGTCGAAGATCATCACGTCCGCTTCCGGGATCAGTTCGCCAAATCCGCTCTCTTTGACCACCATATCCGCCAGAAACAAATGATGGTTTACCACCACTACATCGGCGTCCATCGCTTTTTTGCGTGCTTTGACCACAAAGCAATCTTTATACATCGGGCAGTCGCTGCCGAGGCAGTTATCGTTAGTGCTGGTGACCAGCGGCCATGCCTGAGAATCTTCCGCAACGCTGACGCAGGTGCTGATATCACCATCGACGGTTTGATTGGACCAGGAGCGTAGCAGGATCACATCGCTTAAGATTTGTACCGGCAGATCGCCGCCCGCCAGCGCCTGCTGTTCGAGACGTTCGAGGCAGAGGTAGTTTGAACGTCCTTTCAACAATGCCACATTGCCGGTGTATTTCAGCGCCTTTGACACCGTCGGCAAATCACGGCTGTAGAGTTGATCTTGTAATGCTTTCGAGCCAGTCGAGATAATGACTTTCTTTTTCGCCCGCAGCGCAGGAGCAAGGTAAGCGTAGGTTTTGCCCGTACCGGTTCCCGCTTCCACCACCAGCGGTTGGCTTTTTTCTATCGCCCCGGTGACGGCTACCGCCATCTGTCGCTGTGGTTCACGCGGCTTAAAGCCTGGTATCGCTTTCGCCAACTGACCGTCTGGTGCAAAATCGTCCGTCACACTACCCCCTGTTGATTTGAACAGGGATTATGTCAGGCCAGGCTATTTTTCGCCAGTTGAAGTGATGACGGCGACTTCACATTGTGGCAGTCTTTGCAGCACAAAAATGGAATGATAATGAGGACAAAATGATGACTATCGTTCGTATAGACGCCGAAGCCCGCTGGTCTGATGTGGTGATCCACAACAACACGCTCTACTACACTGGCGTACCGGAAAACCTCGACGCCGATGCTTTTGAGCAAACGGCAAATACACTGGCGCAAATTGACGCGGTGCTGGAAAAACAGGGCAGCAATAAGTCGAGCATTCTGGATGCCACCATTTTCCTGGCCGATAAAAACGACTTTGCGGCAATGAATAAAGCGTGGGATGCCTGGGTTGTCGCGGGTCATGCTCCGGTACGCTGCACGGTGCAAGCGGGACTGATGAATCCGCAGTATAAAGTTGAAATTAAGATTATTGCGGCGGTTTAATTCCGGAAGAGAATTATCGAAAATACTGGTCGATCATGAACAAATCGACCAGTGCTTAAGCTCTTACTTTAGATGGACGGTGCCCCAGTCGGGGGCTTTATTATTTATTTTTTTGATTTCAAGTTTATTTATAAAGAAACGATATTAATCATAAAAACTAAACCACGTGTTAATCACTCAATTAACCTAACCTGTTTTCCGCTGTTGCCCTTACTTACCTGAACAACCTGGCTACGGTACTACGATTCTCTGTTAATTTCGGCACATCACTAGATAACCCGCCATGACCTGCTACCTTTAAAATACCTGAATGTCAACAGGTTAACGAATGAGATATTGTCATAATCCTTTTGATATTAGGCACAATTTAATGTCATATATAGCCTTATCGAAAACGTGGTTAATTTAAGGACAAGAATATGCCTGCTGTAATAGATAAAGCCCTGGATTTCATTAGTGCTATGGATATATCAGCACCAACCCCCAGCTCTATGAATGAAAGTACGGCGAAGGGAATATTTAAATATTTGCATGCTCTGGGTGTACCCGCGACGGCCACCGATATTACTGCGCGAGCTGAACAGGAAGGCTGGAATCCTGGATTCACGGAAAAAATGGTTGGCTGGGCAAAAAAAATGGAGTCTGGTGAACGCGTGGTGATTAAAAACCCTGAATACTTCTCGTCTTATATGCAGGAAGAACTTAAAGCCCTTGTGTGAGTCAAAACTCCAGCACTAAAAATCAATCCGGACGCTTTCATTGATCTTAGAAAAGCGTCCTTTTTTCTCGTTATCAATAAAACCGCTGAATTCAATCAAGCAAAACAGCCCCGCGTTTCTTTGGTTCAAACGCTGCAGGCCAAATGGTTCGCTTGTCATAATGCACCCCGTTGAAACAAACATTCTGAAGATCTGTCCCAGCGAAATTAGCACCTCTTAAATCGGCAGCGGTAAAATCTGCCCCACAAAGTCGTGAATGTCTAAAATCAGCAGCAATGGGGCGTGACTGATAAAAATTACAATTCGTCAGATCGGCGTGATTTAGCCAGGCACACATCAGGGCGGCAGACGAGAGGTCGGCCCCAATAAGGGAGGATGTGATAAAACTGATATTACGCAGATGCGCATCATTAAACCGAGCACCATCCAGACACATGCCATCAAAAATAGCGCGATGTAAATTCATGCCGGAAAAATCCCAGCCGATGAGGCTATCCGTATCAAGATACAGAACGTCATCCGTGACGAAATCGATACGGATCATTGTGTATTACTCGTCTTCATCCTCAAAACGCGCCACAATCCGTTCGCCGGAATGGTTGGCGCGTAACTCTTCGGCTACCAGTGCGATTGCCTGACCGCTGCTCATCCCCTGTGCCATCAATTCCTGAATCCGCTCAACGGCTTTTTGCTGCTGTTCATGGGTGAGTGAAGGTAAACCTGCAAACATTGTTAACTCCTGCTAAATTGTTGGCGCTAATTATTTCATGCTACCCGGCACATAGCCAGTAGAGTCAGGACTAATGAAGACGTTATCTCCCGCTGTGATTACTTTACCCTGGCGTCAGGACGCCGCTGAATTTTATTTCTCCCGCTTGAGCCACTTGCCGTGGGCGATGCTTTTGCACTCCGGCTATGCCGATCATCCGCATAGTCGGTTTGATATTGTGGTGGCAGACCCCGTTTGCACCTTAACAACTCACGGTAATGAAACCGTGGTGTGTGAAGGAGAAACCCGTACAACGACCACTGATGACCCGTTAAAGGTACTCCAACAGGCGCTGGAGCATGCAAACATTCACCCGTTGCATAATGGTAATTTGCCATTTCAGGGTGGCGCACTGGGTTTATTTGGCTATGACCTGGGCCGCCGTTTTGAGTCCCTGCCGGAATTGGCGCTGAGAGATATCAACCTTCCTGATATGGCGGTAGGTATCTACGACTGGGCGTTGATTGTCGACAACCAGCGCCGGGTTGTTTCTTTGCTGAGTCATAATGATGTCAATGCCCGTCTGGCGTGGCTGGAAAACCAGCAAATTACACCGCAGGGTGATTTCACGCTAACCTCTGCCTGGCAATCTAATATGAGCCGCGAACAGTATGGCGAGAAATTTCGCCAGGTGCAGGAATATCTGCACAGCGGCGATTGTTACCAGGTGAATCTTGCTCAGCGTTTTCAAGCTACCTATTCTGGTGATGAGTGGCTGGCGTTCGTTAAACTCAACCAGGCCAACCGTGCACCATTTAGTGCCTTCCTGCGCCTGGAGCAAGGTGCGATTTTAAGCCTCTCGCCAGAACGTTTTATTCTTTGTGCTGATGGTGAGATCCAGACCCGTCCGATTAAAGGCACTCTGCCGCGTCTGGCCGATCCTCAGGAAGATAGCAAACAGGCAGAAAAACTGGCGAACTCACCGAAAGATCGCGCCGAAAACCTGATGATTGTCGATTTAATGCGTAATGATATTGGCCGTGTTGCCGTCGCAGGTTCGGTAAAAGTGCCGGAGCTGTTCGTGGTGGAGCCCTTCCCTGCAGTGCATCATCTGGTCAGCACCATAACGGCACGCCTTCCCGAGCAGTTGCATGCCAGCGATCTGCTGCGCGCGGCTTTTCCCGGAGGCTCAATCACCGGCGCACCGAAAGTACGGGCAATGGAAATTATCGACGAACTGGAACCTCAGCGACGCAACGCCTGGTGTGGCAGCATTGGCTATTTAAGTTTTTGCGGCAATATGGACACCAGCATCACTATCCGCACCCTGACCGCGGTTAACGGGCAAATTTACTGCTCTGCGGGCGGCGGTATTGTCGCCGATAGCCAGGAAGAGGCGGAATATCAGGAAACTTTTGATAAAGTTAATCGTATTCTGAAGCAACTGGAGAAGTAAGACGTGGAATACCGTAGCCTGACGCTTGATGATTTTTTATCACGCTTTCAACTTTTGCGCCCGCAAATTAACCGGGAAACCTTAAATCATCGTCAGGCTGCTGTGTTAATCCCCATCGTGCGCCGACCGCAACCGGGTTTGTTACTTACTCAGCGTTCAATTCACCTGCGTAAACACGCCGGACAGGTGGCGTTTCCAGGTGGCGCAGTAGATGACACCGACGCGTCAGTTATCGCCGCCGCGCTACGCGAAGCCGAAGAAGAAGTCGCTATACCGCCTTCAGCCGTTGAAGTTATCGGCGTGCTGCCGCCCGTCGATAGCGTAACGGGTTACCAGGTAACCCCAGTCGTCGGTATTATCCCGCCCGATTTACCCTATCGCGCCAGTGAAGATGAAGTCTCCGCTGTGTTTGAAATGCCGCTCGCTCAGGCATTACATCTGGGGCGCTATCACCCTTTAGATATCTACCGCCGTGGCGATTCACATCGGGTATGGCTTTCCTGGTACGAACAGTATTTTGTATGGGGAATGACCGCAGGCATAATTCGTGAGCTGGCGCTGCAAATTGGTGTGAAACCCTGACTATACTTATCTTTACATCTACAAAACACTACTTGAGACAATCATCGCAATATTAGTTAAATCGCGGTTTTTGATTAGTTTAATTCATGTGAATAGTTAAGCCGATCGCCGCGTTCCCTCTTACACTATGCGCTGTTATTAGTTCGTTACTGGAAGTCCAGTCACCTTGTCAGGAGTATTATCGTGATTAGTCTATTCGACATGTTTAAGGTGGGGATTGGTCCCTCATCTTCCCATACTGTAGGGCCTATGAAGGCGGGTAAACAGTTCGTCGATGATCTGGTCGAAAAAGGCTTACTGGATAGCGTTACCCGCGTTGCCGTGGACGTTTACGGTTCTCTATCGCTGACGGGTAAAGGCCATCATACCGATATCGCCATTATTATGGGTCTTGCAGGTAACGAACCTGCCACCGTGGATATCGACAGTATTCCCGGTTTTATTCGCGACGTAGAAGAGCGCGAACGTCTGCTGCTGGCGCAGGGACGGCATGAAGTGGATTTCCCCCGTGACAATGGGATGCGTTTTCATAACGGCAACCTGCCGCTGCATGAAAACGGGATGCAGATCCACGCGTATAATGGCGATAAAGTTGTTTACAGCAAAACTTATTATTCCATCGGCGGCGGTTTTATCGTCGATGAAGAACATTTTGGTCACGATGCCACCAACGAAGTCAGTGTGCCGTATCCGTTTAAATCTGCAACCGAGTTGCTGGCGTACTGTAATGAAACTGGCTATTCCCTTTCCGGCCTGGCAATGCAGAACGAACTGGCGCTGCACAGTAAGAAAGAGACCGATGACTATTTCGCGCATGTCTGGCAGACCATGCAGGCGTGTATCGATCGCGGAATGAATACCGAAGGCGTATTGCCTGGGCCGCTGCGTGTTCCGCGCCGTGCATCTGCCCTGCGCCGGATGCTGGTTTCCAGCGATAAACTGTCTAACGATCCGATGAATGTTATCGACTGGGTGAACATGTTTGCGCTGGCAGTGAACGAAGAAAACGCCGCAGGTGGGCGCGTGGTGACAGCGCCTACCAACGGTGCGTGCGGCATTGTTCCGGCAGTGTTGGCCTATTACGACCACTTTATTGAATCGGTCAGCCCGGATATCTATACCCGCTATTTTATGGCCGCTGGGGCAATTGGCGCGTTGTATAAAATGAACGCTTCTATTTCCGGTGCTGAAGTGGGTTGTCAGGGCGAAGTCGGCGTAGCCTGTTCAATGGCCGCCGCAGGCCTGGCTGAATTGTTGGGCGGTAGCCCGGAACAGGTTTGTGTGGCAGCGGAAATTGGGATGGAACACAACCTCGGTCTGACCTGCGATCCGGTGGCCGGTCAGGTTCAGGTGCCATGCATTGAGCGCAATGCTATTGCATCGGTGAAGGCGATCAACGCCGCACGTATGGCTTTACGCCGCACCAGTGCTCCGCGCGTCTCGCTGGATAAAGTCATCGAGACAATGTACGAAACCGGTAAGGATATGAACGCCAAGTACCGTGAAACCTCTCGCGGTGGTCTGGCAATAAAAGTCCAGTGTGACTAATACTTTTCTTTCGCCCATCTGCAACGGATGGGCGAATTTCCCCCGCTTTCTCGTCTGCTGTAAATTTCCCCACTACACTTCCACTGTTGCGTCAGGCGTTTGTTGCCATACGCTTACAGGGCGGCCCGCATGCAAAAAGCACAACGGATCATCAAAACTTATCGCCGTAATCGAATGATTGTTTGTACAATTTGCGCACTCTTTACGCTTGTGGCGACACTAAGCGTGCGATTTATTTCACAGCGTAATTTAAATCAACAGCGGGTGATACTTTTCGCCAATCACGCGGTTGAAGAGCTGGATAATATATTGCAACCCCTTCAGGCGGGACGCGAGATGTTACTTCCGTTGATTGGCCTCCCTTGCTCAGTCACTCATTTGCCTCTACGCAAACAAGCCGCAAAACTGCAAACAGTGCGTTCTATTGGTCTGGTACAAAACGGTACACTTTACTGCTCCAGCATCTTTGGCTATCGCAATGTTCCGGTTCATGATATTCAGGCCGATTTGCCCGCCCCACAGGCTCTTTTGCGCCTTACCACCGATCGCGTATTGATTAAAGGTAGTCCAGTGCTGATCCAGTGGTATCCCTCTCAATCACATACTGGCGATGGCGTTCTGGAGATGATCAACATTGACCTATTGACGACGATGTTACTGGAACCGCAGTTGCCGCAAATTAGAAACGCCAGCCTGACGGTGGCTGATCGCCATTTACTCTATGGTGACGGTCTGGTTGACGCTTTACCTCCACTTAATGGCAATGAACGTTACCAGGTTTCATCGCAGAACTTCCCTTTTACCATCAGCGTTAGCGGCCCTGGCGCGACAGCGCTGGCGTTGCATCATCTTCCCAGCCAGTTTCCACTGGCGGTACTGTTGAGTTTACTGGTGGGTTACATCGCATGGCTGGCAACCGCCCATAGAATGAGTTTTTCGCGCGAAATTAATCTTGGCCTCGCGCAACATGAATTCGAGCTATTCTGTCAACCTTTACTAAACGCTCGTAGCCAGCAATGTGTTGGTGTAGAAATATTGCTGCGCTGGAATAACCCGCGTCAGGGGTGGATCTCACCAGATGTATTTATCCCTATCGCGGAAGAACATCATCTGATAGTGCCGCTTACCCGTTATGTGATGATGGAAACCATCCGCCAAATCCACGTTTTTCCAATGAGCAGCCAGTTTCACATTGGGATTAACGTCGCCCCCAGCCATTTTCGCCGCGGCGTGTTATTGAAGGATCTCAATCAATATTGGTTTAGTGCTAACCCGATTCAGCAACTCATCCTCGAAATCACCGAGCGCGATGCCTTACTGGATGTCGATTATCGGATTGCCCGCGAACTGCATCGTAAAAACGTCAAACTGGCGATTGATGACTTCGGCACCGGCAACAGTTCGTTTTCCTGGCTGGAAACGTTACGCCCTGATGTGCTGAAAATCGATAAGTCTTTCACCGCTGCAATTGGTTCCGATGCGGTTAACTCGACGGTAACCGATATCATCATCGCATTGGGGCAAAGACTGAATATTGAACTGGTGGCGGAGGGCGTAGAAACGCAAGAACAGGCGAAGTATTTACGCCGTCATGGGGTGCATATTTTACAAGGGTATTTGTACGCGCAGCCGATGCCACTGCGTGATTTCCCAAAATGGCTGGCGGGCAGCCAACCGCCGCCCGCCCGGCATAATGGGCATATCACGCCCGTCATGCCATTTCGTTACTGATTATTCGTCTTCGTCGTGCGCCAGTTGCTCTTTAACAATGCGAACCAGATCAACACGATAATCGTTAGCTTCAACAATGGTGATATGTAACGGCCCTACGTCAATCACATCGCCAGCACGCGGGATGTGACCATTTGCAGAAATCACCAGACCTGCCACCGTCGCGATATCATCGTCATCGGCAAGGTGCTCAACATCAAGCGCCTGCTGTAAGGCATGTAAGTCTGTACCGCCTTTTACCAGCCAGCCGTCGCCGTCAGTAATGATTTCCGGCGTTTCATCAGCGTCCGGGAACTCACCGGCAATGGCTTCCAGCACATCCAGAGGCGTGACCAGGCCTTGCACCACACCAAACTCGTTGGTAACGATAACAAAACTACCGCGAGCACGACGCAGCACGCCCAGCAGGTTGATCGGATCGAGGGTTTCCGGAACGATAATCGCCGGAGAAGCCGAGGCAATTGCTGCGACATCAACGCCATCTTCCAGCGCCACCAGCAGTTCTTTAGCACGCACGATACCGATGATTTCATCCAGTTCACCGCGACATACCGGGAACAGACTATGTGGCGAAGAAAGCAACTGCTCACGGATTTCATCAACACCGAGATTAGCGTCAACCCAGCTAATTTCGCCGCGCGGTGTCATAATCCCACGCAGAGAGCGAGACGCCAGTGTCAGCACGCCGTTAATCATATATCGCTCTTCTTCCGCAAACGCGCCTTCCGGCACAGGGATCGGCATCGGGTTATCGGCATCGTGCTGAACGTTCGCCTGACGTTTACCCCCCATCAAACGCAGGATGGCATCGGCAGTACGCGCACGCAGCGGTAAAGCTGACTGATGACGAATAAAGTTACGGCGCGCAATTTGGTTAAACACTTCGATGATGATCGAGAAGCCAATCGCAGCATACAGGTAACCTTTCGGAATATGGAAGCCAAACCCTTCAGCAACCAGGCTCAGACCAATCATTAACAAGAAGCTCAGGCAGAGCACCACCACTGTAGGATGCTGGTTAACGAATCTCGTCAACGGTTTCGACGCCAGCAACATGACCGCCATCGCAATCACCACCGCCGCCATCATCACCGGCAGGTGGTTGACCATCCCAACTGCGGTAATCACCGCATCCAGCGAGAAGACGGCATCGAGAATGACAATCTGCGTTACTACCACCCAGAAGCTGGCATAACCTTTACCGTGACCGGAATCATGATCGCGGTTTTCCAGCCGCTCATGCAGCTCCGTTGTCGCTTTAAACAGCAAGAATATCCCCCCGAACAACATAATCAGGTCGCGACCAGAGAAGGAAAAATCCATCACGGTAAATAGCGGTTTGGTCAGCGTGACCATCCATGAAATCAGCGACAGCAGTCCCAGACGCATGATCAGCGCCAGCGACAGTCCTAACAAACGAGCTTTATCACGTTGTTTCGGTGGCAGTTTGTCGGCAAGGATGGCGATGAAAACCAGGTTATCGATACCCAGCACGATTTCAAGAACGACAAGCGTGAGTAGCCCCACCCAAATCGAGGGGTCCATTAAGAATTCCATGACAAGCTCCTGCTTAAGGAATAGCTATTCGGCGCCAGAAATAATGCAGGCGTAACAACAAAATGCAAACAAAAGGTGCGGCAAAAAGTGCCAGAAAGGCAGGCGCTGAAAGGCCTGATGCTGAAATGACGTCGGTGACGATCCATACTGCGGGCTGCTGCCCTATACTCCTTGGTTGTTAAACGGGAGTTAAACATATCAGAGAGACCTCTGATTTGGCAAAGATTTACCTTCCTTTGCAAACAAATGTGACGAAAATATTTTCTCTTTCGGAATTTTGATAATCCAAAGTTAAATTACGGATCTTCATCACATAAAATATTTTTTTCGATATCTAAAATAAATCGCGAAACGCAGGGGGTTTTTGGTTGTAACCCTTATCTGAATCGATTCGATTGTGGACGACGATTCAAAAATACATCTGGCACGTTGAGGTGTTAACAATAATAAAGGAGGTAGCAAGTGACCATTGCTATTGTTATAGGCACACATGGTTGGGCTGCAGAGCAGTTGCTTAAAACGGCAGAGATGCTGTTAGGCGAGCAGGAAAACGTCGGCTGGATCGATTTCGTTCCAGGCGAAAATGCCGAAACGCTGATCGAAAAGTACAACGCTCAGTTGGCAAAACTCGACACCACTAAAGGCGTGCTGTTTCTCGTTGATACATGGGGAGGCAGCCCGTTCAATGCTGCCAGCCGCATTGTCGTCGACAAAGAGCATTATGAAGTGATCGCAGGCGTTAACATTCCAATGCTGGTGGAAACGTTAATGGCTCGTGATGATGACCCGGGCTTTGATGAACTGGTGGCGCTGGCAGTAGAAACAGGCCGTGAAGGTGTGAAAGCACTGAAAGCCAAACCGGTTGAAAAAGCAGCTCCCGCCCCCGCTTCGGCGGCACCCAAAGCGGCCCCAACTCCGGCAAAACCAATGGGACCAAATGACTACATGGTTATTGGCCTTGCGCGTATCGACGACCGTCTGATTCACGGTCAGGTAGCTACCCGCTGGACCAAAGAAACCAATGTCTCCCGTATTATTGTTGTTAGTGATGAAGTGGCTGCGGATACCGTTCGTAAGACACTGCTCACCCAGGTCGCACCTCCGGGCGTAACAGCACACGTGGTTGATGTTGCCAAGATGATTCGCGTCTACAACAACCCGAAATATGCTGGCGAACGTGTAATGCTGTTATTCACCAACCCGACAGATGTTGAGCGCCTCGTTGAAGGCGGCGTGAAAATTACCTCTGTTAACGTCGGTGGTATGGCATTCCGTCAGGGCAAAACCCAGGTGAATAACGCGGTTTCGGTTGATGAAAAAGATATCGAAGCGTTCAAGAAACTGAATGCACGCGGTATCGAACTGGAAGTCCGTAAGGTTTCCACCGATCCGAAACTGAAAATGATGGATCTGATCAGCAAAATCGATAAGTAACGTATTGTGTTGATTATCACTCAGTTTTCACACTTAAGTCTTACGTAAACAGGAGAAGTACAATGGAGATTACCACTCTTCAAATTGTGCTGGTATTTATCGTAGCCTGTATCGCAGGTATGGGATCTATCCTCGATGAATTTCAGTTTCACCGTCCGTTAATCGCCTGTACCCTGGTGGGTATCGTTCTTGGGGATATGAAAACCGGTATTATTATCGGTGGTACTCTGGAAATGATCGCTCTGGGCTGGATGAATATCGGTGCCGCAGTTGCGCCTGACGCCGCTCTGGCTTCTATCATTTCTACCATTCTGGTTATTGCAGGTCATCAGAGCATCGGTGCCGGTATCGCGCTGGCAATCCCGCTGGCCGCTGCGGGCCAGGTGCTGACCATCATCGTTCGTACCATCACCGTTGCTTTCCAGCACGCTGCGGATAAGGCGGCTGAGAATGGCAACCTGACGGCAATTTCCTGGATCCACGTTTCTTCGCTGTTCCTGCAAGCGATGCGTGTGGCTATCCCGGCCGTAATTGTTGCGCTGTCTGTAGGCACCAGTGAAGTTCAGAACATGCTGAACGCCATTCCGGAAGTGGTGACCAATGGTCTGAACATTGCTGGCGGCATGATCGTGGTTGTTGGTTATGCAATGGTTATCAACATGATGCGTGCAGGCTACCTGATGCCGTTCTTCTACCTCGGCTTCGTAACCGCAGCATTCACCAACTTTAACCTGGTTGCTCTGGGTGTAATTGGTACTGTTATGGCAGTGCTCTACATCCAACTTAGCCCGAAATATAACCGCGTAGCTGGTGCGCCTGTTCAGGCTGCTGGTAACAACGATCTCGATAACGAACTGGACTAACAGGTGAGCGAAATGGTTGATACAACTAAAACTACCACCGAGAAAAAACTCACTCCGAGTGATATTCGTGGCGTCTTCCTGCGTTCTAACCTCTTCCAGGGTTCATGGAACTTCGAACGTATGCAGGCACTGGGTTTCTGCTTCTCTATGGTTCCGGCGATTCGTCGCCTCTACCCTGAGAACAATGATGCCCGTAAACAGGCGATTAAACGTCACCTAGAATTCTTTAACACCCAACCGTTCGTGGCTGCGCCAATTCTGGGCGTAACCCTGGCTCTGGAAGAACAGCGTGCTAACGGCGCAGAGATCGACGACGGTGCTATCAACGGTATCAAAGTAGGTCTGATGGGTCCGCTGGCAGGCGTGGGTGACCCGATCTTCTGGGGTACGGTACGTCCGGTTTTTGCAGCTCTGGGAGCCGGTATCGCGATGAGTGGCAGCCTGTTAGGTCCGCTGCTGTTCTTTATCCTGTTTAACCTGGTGCGTCTGGCAACACGTTACTACGGCGTAGCGTATGGTTACTCCAAAGGTATCGATATCGTTAAAGATATGGGTGGCGGCTTCCTGCAAAAACTGACGGAAGGGGCGTCTATTCTCGGCCTGTTTGTCATGGGGGCGTTGGTTAACAAGTGGACACATGTCAACATCCCTCTGGTCGTCTCTCGCATCACCGACCAGACGGGTAAAGAGCACGTTACCACTGTCCAGACCATTCTTGACCAGTTAATGCCAGGCCTGGTGCCGCTGCTGCTGACCTTTGCCTGTATGTGGCTGCTGCGCAAAAAAGTTAACCCGCTGTGGATTATCGTTGGCTTCTTCGTCATTGGTATCGCTGGTTACGCTTGCGGCCTGCTGGGACTGTAATACTGTTGTACACTACCGGGGCCTTTTGGCCCCGTTTTTTTATCTGGAGGATTAATGACAATCACGGAACTGGTACTGATTCTGTTCATCGCCGCACTGCTTGCTTTTGCGATATACGATCAGTTCATCATGCCCCGCCGCAACGGCCCCACCCTGCTGGCAATTCCTTTGCTCCGGCGCGGTCGCATCGATAGCGTTATCTTTGTCGGGCTGATTGTCATTCTTATCTATAACAATGTAACCAGCCATGGCGCACAAATAACCACCTGGTTATTAAGTGCACTGGCGCTAATGGGATTTTATACTTTCTGGATCCGGGTTCCGAAAATCATCTTCAAACAAAAAGGGTTTTTCTTCGCCAATGTTTGGATTGAATATAGCCGAATTAAAGCGATGAACTTATCGGAAGATGGTGTACTGGTGATGCAATTAGAACAGCGCCGTTTGTTAATCCGCGTCCGAAATATCGACGATCTGGAAAAGATTTATAAACTTCTAGTTTCAACTCAATAAGTTATCAACTTAGCCAAAGCTATGTGTAGTGTATTTTTAATAACCAGACATAGCTTAGGCTATATTACGCCGTCCCTTATTTGTTATTATTTTTAACGTTTTATTGATATATAAATCTAAATGAAAATCGTTATCAGTAATAGCAATAGAATAATATATTCTGACAGTTGTTTTATATTCTCAAAATATGTTAAGGTTGCGCCCTCATTTGGGGAGTAGCCGATTTCCAGACTCCGGAAATGTACGTGTCAACATACTCGTTGCAAAACGTGGCGCGTACGGACTGAACATTTTCAGTCAGGCGAGACCATATGCACATCAATCGCTATGCCTGCATGAGCGCTTCTTGTCGTTCGTGTGTGCATGTTTGCTGGGGGCGATGATGTGTTTTATGGATACCCCGGTCAGGACATTGTCATGAATATCACTGCTACTGTTCTTCTTGCTTTTGGTATGTCGATGGATGCCTTTGCTGCATCAATCGGTAAAGGTGCCACCCTCCATAAACCGAAATTTTCTGAAGCTCTGCGAACTGGCCTTATTTTCGGTGCCGTCGAAACGCTGACGCCGCTGATTGGCTGGGGGATGGGCATGTTGGCCAGCCGTTTTGTCCTCGAGTGGAACCACTGGATTGCGTTTGTACTGCTGATATTCCTCGGCGGGCGAATGATTATTGAGGGTTTTCGCGGTGGAGATGATGAAGATGAAGAACCGCGTCGTCGTCACGGTTTCTGGTTGCTGGTGACTACCGCAATTGCCACCAGCCTGGATGCAATGGCTGTTGGTGTTGGTCTGGCCTTCCTGCAAGTGAACATTATCGCGACTGCGCTGGCGATTGGCTGCGCCACCTTAATCATGTCAACATTAGGCATGATGGTGGGCCGCTTTATCGGTTCAATTATTGGGAAAAAAGCGGAAATTCTTGGCGGGCTGGTGCTTATTGGCATTGGCGTCCAGATCCTCTGGACGCACTACCACAGCTAATTTATTCGTTGCCAGACGTGAATATTAAAATCCGTCTGGCAATTAAATTCTTCTTTTGCTGCCAACGCTTGCCATACCTCTGGCTTTGCGCGCCAGGCAAACGGCGTCATCTGTAACAACGCAACCGCCTCATCTCCGCGCAGGCGCATCGGATAATGTAATTCATTACTCCGCTGCAGCTCAAAACCATCCAGTTTCTCAGCATGGGGCGCATGTAGATGTACTTCGTCGTAAATTAAACCCTTCAGCTCCATTAAATGCCGTGGCCCAGGAGTAGCGGTAATGACCCACCCACCCGGTTTGACTACTCGCGCTAATTCTTCTGCTTTGCACGGTGCGTAGATACGGATAATGGCATCCATACTGGCATCAGAAAACGGCAGACGGTGGCTGGAAGCGACACAAAAGGTGACCTGCTGATAGCGTTTCGCAGCAGCTTTAATCGCGACCTTAGAGACATCCAGACCAAAAGTCGTCACGCCAGGTAAGACATCGGCAAAAGCATGGGTGTAGTACCCTTCCCCACAACCAATATCCAGTATCGCCGTTGCGTGCTGCTCAAGACATTCACACAATTGAGCGACAATCGCATCGCGAAGCGGCTGATAATGACCGGCATCTAAAAATGTACGCCGCGCTTGCATCATTTCCGCACTATCGCCCGGATCGCGAGAACGTTTATGCTGAACGGGCAGCAAATTAACATATCCCTCTTTCGCCATATCAAATTGATGCCGTTGGGGACAGATATAGCTGTTTTTTTCAAGCGCTAAAGGCTGATGACAAAGTGGACAGGAAAATGACATGACAACTCCGGCAGGATACTAAAGGCCGCAAGTGTAACGCGAATCGCACGACTGGCAAATATCCGGAGACAGGAGCGAAAATAAAACAAAGTAAAAAGCCTCGTAAATTCGACGAGGCTTTATAGCGAGATTGAAGCGCGTTTACACTTCAGATCAGTGGATTCGATCAGATAGCTGTTACGTTAACAGCCGCCGGACCTTTCTGGCCGTCCTGAATTTCGAACTCAACGTTCTGGCCTTCGGCCAGAGTTTTGAAGCCATTACCCTGGATAGCAGAGAAGTGTACGAACACATCTTTGCTGCCATCTGCCGGAGTAATGAAGCCAAAACCTTTAGACTCGTTGAACCACTTAACCTGACCTTTAATCTTTGCCATTTGAAAAATTCCTTAGATTGTTTTCTTCGCCCGCAGGCATTACAGAGATAAAACTGACACATTACTGCATGAGGCACTAATATAAGGCTCGGCAGAGAAGCGGTATTCAACGACAACGTGTTTACTCAGGACTTCTTTACTGAAAATGCCACACATAAACAGAACTGTACCTCGTTTAACCCGAAACTGTTATCACATACAACGTTAATTATGGCAAGCCATTTTTAAACATGTCTCGATCAGCCGCACAAATCTCGATACGCCTTCCACTTTTTTTGCACACTTATGCAACGGAATACGTGCCGATATATCGATGCACTTAACCATACCATTACACGCAGATACTTGACCTGATGCAGTTTCTAACATAGTTCAATAAGTTCAGTTCTTCCAGAGCAGCAGTACAAGTTATTACGCAATGCGAGCGATATCACTTTTTATGATATATAACGAATAAAATGTTATATAACTTCACCCAATAAAACAGATAGTTAACAACATACACAGGTGAAATGAAGAAACCAGACTTAATGCTCATTATTAATTTAAAATAAGAAAAATTGATGAATTACTAAAAAGTGAAGGGAGAAACGTTTCGCTAATAAATAATACCGCAATTGATCACAATTCCGATGTAAACATCCCAATAGCTTAGTGCGATTAATATCTTTTTCCGATACCGCTATTATGAAATAAATAACACGATAAATAATCGAAGTCAGACCAGAGTATTAATTTGAATCAATTGCACCACTATAGTGCGGATAAGATGAGTAACCCATCAGCATTAGGGCTACTCAAATTTTGAGGAAAGATTACCGTTCCGCTACCAGGCGGATGATATCTTCATCTTCAGCCGTTTTTAGGTTCTCAGCAGTATTCGCATCCGTTTTTTCAGGTTCGTTTGCTTCGCACAAACGACGTAACAGTGCATTTTGCCGTTTTTGCTGTTCCAGCAATGCCTCAAGAAGTTCAATCTGTTCGTTAGTCCGTGAACTGGCACGGTTGATGAAAAACCACAAGATGAGCCCAATAGCGAGAATTACCACCGATACAACCAAAGACGCAACGTTCATTACGCCTGAATTTACAACTTCGTTCATTTCACCACCTCTAAGTAGAGGTGTCATTCTACCACTGCCACACAGGAAGGAAATCTACTGCTGAAAAAATGATATCACCACGGGATAAATTGATTGATGGCACAAATTCCGCTGAAAAATTGTACATCCTGATCGCACATCATGTTGAATACCTGCGCCCATAGCAGCAAGCAAGCCAGCACAGCAACAACCAGAACGACCCATCGAAACTTTTTCACTCCATTCTCCGTTTAACCTACCTTATGTCATTAAACTATCATGCGTTAGTTAAACAGCGCCTAACCATGTCGATATTCGTGCTTTTTCGGAACTATACGCTTGCTTCAGTCCATATTACCGCTACGATTAAGCGAACAAAAAAGAGAAGAGGTCATAATGCGATTCATTATTCGCACAATTATGTTGATAGCACTGGTATGGACAGGATTATTACTAAGCGGATATGGTGTTCTGATTGGAAGCAAGGAAAATGCCGCTGGGTTAGGGTTGCAATGCACCTATCTGACGGCCCGGGATACCAGTACGGTACAATACCTGCACACTAAAAGTGGTTTTTTCGGGATAACCGATTGCCCACTGTTACGTAAAAACAATATCGTCGTCGATAATGGCTAATAGATTAAGGTATAAATACCCACATTAAACTCAATGAATAAAACGTACACTTATCACCAACGTATACGATATTACGCCAGCCATCAGTAACTTTATTTAACCCCCACCAGATAAGAACCTGTCTGAATATTATACAGACAGGTTCTAACTCTAATCAGAACGGATAGTCGTGATACCCCATTTGCGAGGAAATTTTACGTGCGGCCGTATGCAACATAGCTACGTACTCCTGCAAACGCTCTTCAGAGAAACGCAGCGTTGGGAAGGAGATGCTCAGACCGGCAATAACCACACCAAAGCGGTCAAATACCGGAACCGCGATACAGCGTAGTCCTTCTTCCTGCTCTTCGTTATCTTCACCATAACCTTGCTCGCGCACCTGGTCCAACACCGGTAGTAACGCTTCGGTACTGGTAATGGTACGATCGGTACTGCGTTTATACTCAACGCCCTCAAGGATCTGCTTCACTTCATCACGATCGCGCCAGGCCAGCAGCACTTTACCAATCGCGGTGCTGTAAAGCGGATTACGACGACCAATCCGTGAATACATGCGCAAATTGTACATAGAGTCAATTTTGTGGATGTAAACAATGCTGTCTTCGTCCAGTGCGCCAAGGTGGATGGTTTCTTTCGTCAGGCGGGAGATTTCGCGCATCTGGATATCTGCGCTACGAATGAGATCGACGTTTTGTAAGGCACGAGCCCCCAACTCAAACAATTTCAGGGTCAGAGAATATTTCTCCGACTCCCCCTCCTGCGCCACATACCCCAGGGTTTTCATGGTCTGTAAAAAGCGATAAACGGTGCTTTTTGACATCATGACGCGCTGTGACAGCTCGGTTATCCCTATTTCGCGCTCTTCGCCCAGCGCCTGTAAAATGCCAAAAACCTTCAGTACAGAAGATACAGAATCAGGCTGTTTATCCAGATCTGCGTTAGCCATTTATCACCTCATTGCGAGTGTTTTATAAAAATCAGAACTGTTTTTTATTATAATTTCGCGCCTGGGTGGTCGCAATCCATCTTTTGCCGGTTAGTTACAATTCTGCGACATCCGCCGTGAATATCAGTGCTAGAATCATAACTCTGTTGATTATCATCCAAAGATATAAAATTCCTATGCCAAAAGTTCAGGCCGATGGCCTGCCGTTGCCTCAGCGATACGGCGCGATTTTAACCATTATTATCGGTATTTCGATGGCGGTCCTCGACGGCGCTATCGCCAACGTCGCCTTGCCAACTATTGCTACTGATCTTCACGCCACGCCAGCCAGTTCTATTTGGGTGGTGAATGCCTATCAAATCGCGATTGTCGTCTCCCTGCTTTCGTTTTCGTTTCTGGGAGATATGTTTGGCTATCGACGCATTTATAAATGCGGCCTGGTCGTATTTCTGCTGTCATCGTTGTTCTGTGCCCTTTCTGATTCGCTGCAAATGCTAACTCTGGCGCGTGTAATACAAGGTTTTGGTGGCGCAGCACTAATGAGCGTCAATACTGCTCTTATCCGGCTAATCTATCCACAGCGTTTTCTGGGGCGGGGAATGGGAATTAACTCGTTTATTGTCGCCGTCTCCTCTGCTGCCGGGCCAACTATCGCCGCGGTAATCCTCTCCATCGCGTCATGGAAGTGGCTATTTTTAATCAACGTACCGTTGGGTATTATCGCCCTGCTTCTGGCAATGCGTTTTCTGCCACCTAATGGTTCTCGTGCCAGTAAACCACGTTTTGACCTGCCCAGCGCCGTGATGAACGCGTTAACATTTGGTCTGCTTATTACCGCGTTGAGTGGTTTTGCTCAGGGGCAATCGCTGACGTTGATTGGTGTAGAACTGGCGGTAATGGTTGTCGTTGGTATTTTCTTTATTCGTCGTCAGCTTTCTCTTCCCGTGCCGCTGTTGCCAGTGGATTTACTGCGTATTCCGCTTTTTTCACTGTCTATTTGCACGTCTATTTGCTCTTTCTGCGCACAGATGCTGGCAATGGTCTCCCTGCCCTTTTATCTGCAAACGGTGCTCGGACGTAGTGAAGTGGAAACAGGTCTACTTCTGACCCCATGGCCGCTGGCAACAATGGTGATGGCACCGCTGGCAGGTTATCTGATAGAACGCGTGCATGCTGGGTTACTTGGAGCTTTAGGGTTGTTTATTATGGCGGCGGGGCTTTTTTCGCTGGTTCTCTTGCCTGCTTCACCTGCCGATATCAATATCATCTGGCCTATGATCTTGTGCGGTGCCGGTTTTGGATTATTCCAGTCACCCAATAACCACACCATTATTACTTCCGCCCCGCGGGAACGTAGCGGCGGTGCCAGTGGCATGTTAGGTACGGCTCGTCTGCTTGGTCAGAGTAGTGGCGCAGCGTTGGTGGCACTGATGTTAAATCAGTTTGGTGATAATGGTACGCACGTCTCGCTGATGACCGCGGCTATTCTGGCAGTAATCGCTGCCGGTGTTAGTGGTTTACGGATCACCCAGCCACGATCCCAGGCATAAAAAAAGCGCGTCAACCTGGACGCGCTTTTTGAGTATTTATTTCATCTTACTTCAGGTATTCACCCGTGCGCAGAGCCTCAATACGTTTATCCAGCGGCGGGTGGGTCATGAACAGCTCGCTCAGCGATTTTGACTTACCGTTAATGCAGAAAGCCATCATGCTGGTTGCTTCTTGCGGTTCATAGCTGGTTTTCAGGCGCTGTAGCGCAGCAATCATTTTTTCACGGCCAACCAATTTGGCTGAACCGGCATCAGCGTGAAATTCACGGTGACGCGAGAACCACATGGTGATAATGCTCGCCAGAATACCAAACACTAACTCCAGTACCGTCGCAACTGCAAAGTAGATCAGCGGGTTGCCGTTACTCTCTTCGCCTTCGTCGCGGTTACCGCCCATAAAGCCAGCGGCCAGTTGTGCCAGAATACGGGAAATAAAGATAACAAAGGTGTTCACCACGCCCTGAATCAGCGTCATGGTAACCATGTCACCATTAGCAATGTGGCTAATTTCGTGGGCAATTACCGCCTCGGCTTCATCCGGGCTCATGTTTTGCAACAAACCCGTGCTGACAGCAACCAGAGAGGCATCCCGGCGCGCACCGGTTGCAAAAGCGTTAATGTCCGGCGCATGGTAGATAGCCACTTGTGGCATAGCAATCCCAGCCTGACGCGCCTGGGTTGCAACAGTATTGATCAGCCAACGTTCCCTTTCGTTACGCGGTTGCTCGATCACTTCCCCGCCAACAGATCGTAATGCCATCCATTTGGACATCAGAAGCGAAACGAAGGAACCACCGAAGCCGAACAGCAAGGCCATAATCATCAGCCCCTGAACGCTGCTCGACTGTATCCCTGTCAGGCTCAGTACCAGCCCGAAAACGACCATAACGGCCAGGTTCGTTAGCAGGAAGAGCGCGATTCGCATCATAATTTTCTTTTTACCTCAGTTTAACAAAACGCAATATGCGATACCCACATCGTATGGGTTACTCGACTATTTTCAAGTCTGGATAGAGCGTAAGTCACCAGAAAGACACAACTTTACATTTTGTAGCATCTGATTTACGGCATCTTGCCGCTGTTAAAAAATCAGGCACAATTTCTTGTGCCTGATTGATGTTACTTGACGGGAGCGGGCTGTTCCGCGGGTCTGGCTTTTTCCAGACGCGCCAAATCAAGCGCGATGTTCACTGTCTCATCCAGATATGGATCTGGCTCCTTATAATCTTTTGGCAGATCATCCAGTTTCTTCAATGCCGGTTTTCCTTCGCGTTTAAAGCGATCGTTCAACCGCGCCAGACGCGTCGCATCATCTTCGTTATTCTCTTTTTCACGCACGGCGTAGTTCAGAGAGACGATGTTACGCTTATCCTTCATGGCGTTGAAGCGAGCGATATCCTTCATGATATTCTGGAATTCAGGATCCTTCGCGATACGCGCATTATGTTCCTTCAACAACTCCGGCTCAAATGCCGTTAAGTCTCCTGATTTCACATAGGTTGCTGCGTCGATGCTATCCCACGGCAGCGCATTATCTTCGAATTTCTCACCCGTTTCCGTCTCTTCATTGCCCGTAGGCATGATGATATCTGGCGTTACGCCCTTACGTTGCGTACTGCCACCGTTAACGCGATAGAATTTCTGGATTGTATATTGTACTGAGCCTAACGCAGGCCATTCTGGGCGCAACATCTGATCGTAGATGCGGTTCAGAGAGCGATACTGCTGGACTGTGCCTTTACCAAATGTCGGCTCGCCCACAACCAGCGCGCGACCATAATCCTGCATTGCGGCAGCAAAGATTTCCGAAGCCGAAGCACTGAAACGGTCAACCAGCACCACCAGCGGGCCTTTATAGAAGACCTGGCCGTCGGTATCACTGTCTTCACGGACTTTACCGTTGTTATCGCGAACCTGCACAATCGGACCTGATGGGATAAACAAACCAGAGAGCGATACCGCTTCAGTCAACGCACCGCCACCGTTGCTACGCAGGTCGATGATGACACTGCTGACATTTTGTTTTTCCAGTTTCTGCAGTTGAACTTTGACATCGTCCGTCAAGCCAACATAGAAGCCCGGAATATCCAGCACACCGACTTTTTCTTTGCCAACCGTCTTCACAGACATTTTAACGGCACGGTCTTCCAGACGAATGCGCTCACGCGTCAACGTCACCGTGCGGGTTTTAGTGCCTTTACCCGCAGGTAAAATTTCCAGACGAACCTTACTGCCCTTCGGCCCTTTGATTAAGGCAACAACATCATCAAGACGCCAACCGATCACATCAACCATCGGTTTACCGGTTTGTCCGACCCCGACAATTTTGTCACCAACGCTAATCGCTTTACTTTTCGCAGCCGGACCACCCGCCACCATCGAATTGATAACGGTGTAGTCATCATCCATTTGCAACACTGCGCCAATACCTTCCAGCGATAAACTCATTTCAGTATTGAACTGTTCGGTATTGCGCGGGGAAAGGTAGTTGGTATGCGGATCAATTTCGCGTGCGAAAGCCGTCATTGCCAGCGAGAAAACATCTTCGCTGTTAGTTTGCGCCAGGCGGCGAATAGCAAATTTGTAACGACGCGTCAGGGTTTCACGAATTTCTTTATCCGTTTTTCCCGCCAGCTTCAGGCTTAACTCGTCGAATTTAACTTTGCTGTCCCACAGCGCGTTTAACTCAGCCTCATTTTTCGGCCAGGGCGCTTTGCTGCGGTCAAGGTTATAAGAATCATTACCGGTAAAATCCATCGGTTTTTCCAGTACCGACAACGCATACTGGTAACGTTCGAAGCGGCGTTTTTGCGCCAGATTGTAAAGATCGTAGAAAACGTCGAGTTTGCCGGAACGAAGTTCATCGCCCAACTCGGTTTTCTTTTTCGCGAATTGTTCGACATCGCTAGCCAACAGCACGTTGTGGCTGTAATCAAGCAGATTCAGGTAGCGGTCAAAGATTTTGGCCGAGAACGCCTGATCGAGGTCGAATTGTCGATAATGGGAACGGGTGAAGCGCGACGTTACGCGCTCACTCACAGTTGCATGCTGCGTCTCTTCCTTTAATACCGGAATCTGATCAGCACGCGTAATATCTTCTACAGCGAAGGTCTGGCCTGCTATTGCAAGCAGGCCAGCTAACGCGGTAAGCCTAAAAAACATGTTCATGCCTGGCCCGGCCTCCGTTTCAGAACACCAGGTGTTCTGCGCGCACAATCAAAGACATACCCGAATTCAGTTGGACGCGGACGCCGTCTTTGGTGATTTCTAATACGGTGGCATCCATCGCGTTTTGACCAGCTTTCACCTTCAGGGCTTGTCCGACAGTCAGAGCTGAAATGTCAGAAACCGGGGTATGCTGTTCTTCGCGAGGTGCTTTTACTGTTTTTGGCGCTTTCTCAGCCGGTTTTTGCGCACGAGGTTTGCGCTCGGCGCCTTCTTTACGGCGTTGCGCAGCAGGACGTGGTTTACGTTCACGACGTGGTGCATCTTCTTTCTCACCAGCAGCGATGGCAGCTTCGCGTTTTTTAGCTTGCTGTTCAGCACGCTGGGCCTGAACGCGCGCTTTCGCTTCTTCAAGCTGCTTGCGAGCATGTTCTACATGTTGCTCGTCCAGCTCACCGCAAGGGTTGCCGTCAAGATCGACACGCGTCGCGCCTGGTTTAACACCATACAGGTAGCGCCAGCTCGAAGTGTAGAGACGTAAAGCGGATCGCAGTTGCGTTTTGCTCAGGTTCATTTCCCCGGCAACACGATCGACCAAATCCTGAAAAATACCGATTTTCAGCGGACGCGCTTCACCTTCCGCACTGAAACAGTGGGGAAAACGTTCGGCCAGAAACGCGATTACTTCTTTACTGCTATTCAACTTAGGTTGATTTTCCATGAAATTTCCTGATTACAACGGACGTAGCCAACAAGCGCAGGCATGAACAGGCGTCATTATAATGACGCCATCAGTAAATGCTACGTTATCCGTTGATTATCCTGCGACGCTCGCAAAGAATTTTTTGTAATCCGTCGTTGCAAGCACCTTTTCAAGCTGTGCCACAAGCTGACGTAAGCCTTGTTCGTCCTCGTCGGTGAAGCGACCGAAGACGGTACTGTCGATGTCGAGAACGCCAATAATCTGATTTTTCACCACCAACGGTAGAACAATTTCAGAATTACTCGCCGCATCACAGGCAATATGTCCATCGAATGCGTGAACATCCTCGATTCGCTGTACTTCGTTACGGGCAACCGCGGTGCCACACACGCCGCGCCCGACGGGGATCCGTACGCAGGCAATTTTGCCCTGAAACGGTCCGAGAACCAACGTCTCATCTTCGAGTAGATAAAACCCCGCCCAATTTACGTCGGCCAGACGTTCGTATAATAACGCGCTGGTATTAGCCAGTGTTGCCAGAAAACTGGTTTCTCCCGCCATCAGCGCATTAAAGTCGCGGTTTAAGTCCGCGTAAAATTCTGTTTTGTTCATTATATAATCACTTGGTTGTCTTACCTGGAACTGCCAGCCTATTAAAATAAGCATTAAATGCGTTAATGCTCAAGATCATTCCCATCATGAGTTAAGATTAGTGTTAATTCTTATTACATTTGGCGCGTCATGGCTCTTTACACCCCACAAGTTACGCCAACAAAAAAAATAACAGTGAGATCAATTGGCGAAGCGTTGCCGCATGGTGATTACCAACGCTGCCCGCAATGTGACATGCTGTTCAGCCTGCCAGAGATAAATTCACACCAAAGTGCCTATTGCCCACGCTGCCAGGCAAAAATCCGTGACGGACGCGACTGGTCGCTAACGCGCCTGGCGGCAATGGCCTTCACAATGCTGTTGCTGATGCCTTTTGCGTGGGGCGAACCACTATTGCATATCTGGTTGTTAGGTATTCGTATTGACGCCAACGTAATGCAAGGCATCTGGCAAATGACCAAACAGGGAGATGCGGTAACGGGCGCAATGGTTTTTTTCTGCGTTATCGGTGCCCCCCTCATTCTGGTGACATCTATTGCCTGGTTGTGGTTTGGTAATCGGCTGGGAATGAATTTACGTCCGGTGTTGCTGATGCTTGAGCGGCTGAAAGAGTGGGTAATGCTGGATATCTACCTGGTCGGCATTGCCGTTGCCTCTATAAAGGTGCAGGACTATGCCCATATCCAGGCCGGTGTCGGCCTATTCTCTTTTGTAGCGCTGGTTATTTTAACGACGGTGACGTTGTCACATCTTAATGTTGAACAGTTGTGGGAGCGATTTTACCCTGAACGCCCTGCCACGCGTAGGGATAAAAAACTACGCGTTTGTCTGGGGTGTCACTTTACCGGCTACCCTGATCCGCGCGGTCGCTGTCCCCGTTGCCATATCCCGCTTCGCCTGCGTCGCCATCATAGTATTCAAAAATGTTGGGCGGCGCTGTTAGCTTCAATCATCTTGTTGTTTCCTGCCAACCTGTTACCTATTTCGATCATTTATCTGAACGGTGGTCGACAAGAAGATACGATCCTTTCCGGGATTATGTCGCTGGCGAACAGCAATATTGCCGTTGCCGGAATCGTATTTATCGCCAGTATTCTGGTGCCATTTACCAAAGTGATTGTTATGTTCACTTTATTGTTGAGCATTCATTTTAAGTGCCAACAGGGGTTACGTACGCGAATAATGTTACTGCGAATAGTGACCTGGATTGGCCGCTGGTCGATGCTGGATCTGTTTGTCATTTCTTTAACCATGTCGCTGATTAATCGCGATCAAATCCTCGCTTTTACTATGGGACCGGCTGCGTTTTATTTCGGCGCAGCGGTTATTTTGACTATTCTTGCAGTGGAATGGCTGGACAGCCGCTTACTTTGGGATGCACATGAGTCAGGAAACGCCCGCTTCGACGACTGAAGCGCAAATTAAAACTAAACGCCGTATCTCACCTTTCTGGCTACTGCCATTCATCGCGCTAATGATAGCCGGTTGGCTAATTTGGGGGAGTTATCAGGATCGAGGCAATACCGTCACCATCGATTTTATGTCGGCGGATGGCATTGTTCCGGGTCGCACACCTGTTCGCTATCAGGGCGTTGAAGTCGGAACGGTGCAAGATGTCAGTCTGAGCGACGATCTGCGTAAGATTGAAGTGAAGGTCAGCATCAAGTCCGATATGAAAGATGCGTTGCGCGAAGAGACGCAGTTCTGGCTGGTGACGCCAAAAGCTTCGCTGGCAGGTGTTTCCGGGCTGGATGCGCTGGTCGGCGGAAACTATATCGGCATGATGCCAGGTAAAGGTAAAGAGCAAGATCACTTTGTCGCCCTCGATACCCAGCCAAAATATCGGCTGGATAATGGTGATCTTATGATCCATCTGCAAGCCCCCGATCTTGGTTCGCTGAACAGCGGCTCGTTGGTCTATTTCCGCAAAATCCCGGTGGGGCGAGTCTATGACTATGCGATCAATCCCAATAAGCAAGGCGTGGTGATTGATGTCCTGATTGAGCGGCGCTTTACCGACCTGGTGAAAAAAGGCAGTCGCTTCTGGAATGTTTCTGGCGTTGATGCCAATGTCAGTATCAGTGGCGCGAAGGTGAAACTGGAAAGTCTGGCTGCTCTGGTTAACGGTGCGATTGCCTTCGACTCGCCGGAAGAGTCGAAACCAGCCGATCCGGAAGATACCTTTGGTCTGTATGAAGATCTCGCCCACAGCCAGCGTGGGGTGCTCATAAAACTGGATCTGCCAAACGGAGTCGGATTAAGCGCCGATTCAACGCCGCTCATGTACCAGGGACTGGAAGTCGGGCAACTGACCAAACTGAATTTAAATCCAGGTGGCAAAGTTACTGGTGAAATGACCGTTGATCCCAGCGTAGTTACCCTACTTCGTGAAAATACTCGCATTGAGTTACGTAACCCGAAATTATCCCTCAGCGATGCCAATCTGAGTTCCCTACTGACCGGCAAAACCTTCGAACTGGTGCCAGGTAATGGCGAGCCACGCAAAGAGTTTGTTGTTGTGCCTGGCGAGAAAGCCCTGCTGCATGAACCGGATGTTATGACGCTGACCCTGACCGCGCCGGAAAGTTACGGTATTGATGCCGGTCAGCCGTTAATTCTGCATGGTGTACAGGTAGGCCAGGTAATTGAACGTAAACTTACCAGCAAAGGCGTCACCTTTACCGTTGCCATCGAACCACAGCATCGTGAACTGGTAAAAGGTGACAGCAAATTTGTCGTTAATAGCCGTGTTGACGTGAAAGTGGGACTGGATGGCGTCGAGTTCCTCGGTGCCAGCGCCTCAGAATGGCTCAACGGTGGCATCCGCATTCTGCCGGGCGAAAAAGGCGAGATGAAAGCCAGCTATCCGCTGTATGCCAATCTGGAAAAAGCCCTGGAAAACAGCCTGAGCGATTTGCCTACAACGACCGTGAGTTTGAGCGCGGAAACGCTGCCAGATGTGCAGGCGGGATCGGTAGTGCTGTACCGCAAATTTGAGGTTGGTGAAGTTATTACCGTACGTCCTCGGGCCAATGCCTTTGATATCGATCTGCATATTAAGCCGGAATATCGCAATCTCCTGACCAGCAACAGTGTGTTCTGGGCGGAAGGTGGCGCAAAAGTTCAGCTTAACGGCAGCGGCCTGACCGTACAGGCATCACCGCTTTCACGGGCATTAAAGGGGGCTATCAGTTTCGATAACCTCAGCGGTGCCAGCGCCAGTCAGCGTAAAGGCGACAAGCGAATTCTATATGCTTCCGAAACAGCCGCTCGTGCGGTTGGCGGGCAGATTACGCTCCATGCTTTCGATGCCGGAAAACTGGCTGTTGGTATGCCAATTCGCTATCTCGGTATTGATATCGGGCAGATCCAGACGCTGGATCTGATCACCGCACGCAATGAAGTACAGGCAAAAGCGGTGCTCTATCCGGAATATGTCCAGACCTTCGCCCGCGGAGGTACGCGCTTCTCGGTGGTCACACCACAGATTTCGGCAGCGGGTGTTGAGCACCTTGATACCATCCTTCAGCCGTATATCAATGTCGAACCTGGTCGGGGTAATCCTCGCCGTGACTTTGAGTTGCAAGAAGCCACCATTACCGATTCTCGTTACCTTGATGGCTTAAGCATTATTGTTGAAGCGCCAGAAGCCGGGTCATTAGGCATTGGTACTCCGGTACTGTTCCGTGGTCTGGAAGTAGGTACGGTTACCGGAATGACGCTGGGGACATTGTCAGATCGGGTGATGATTGCGATGCGCATCAGTAAGCGATACCAGCACCTGGTGCGTAACAATTCCGTCTTCTGGCTGGCATCGGGCTACAGTCTGGACTTTGGCCTGACGGGTGGTGTGGTGAAAACCGGCACCTTTAATCAGTTTATCCGTGGAGGGATCGCCTTCGCTACCCCACCAGGAACGCCACTGGCACCGAAAGCTCAGGAAGGCAAACACTTCCTGTTGCTGGAAAGCGAACCGAAAGAGTGGCGTGAATGGGGCACCGCCCTGCCTCGTTAATCTCCTCCTGCTCCGGCGTGCCTGCGCCGGAGCGTTTATGCTAAACTGCGCGCCTGTTTTTTTCCGCTGGTACATACTTGTGGCTCAACACACCGTTTATTTCCCGGACGCCTTTCTGACGCAAATGCGCGAAGCGATGCCTTCGACACTCTCTTTTGATGATTTTCTCGCCGCCTGCCAGCGCCCGTTGCGCCGCAGCATTCGCGTTAATACGCTGAAAATCTCCGTTGCTGATTTCCTGCAATTAACCGCACCTTACGGCTGGACGTTAACACCGGTTCCCTGGTGTAAGGAAGGTTTCTGGATTGAACGCGACGATGAAGAGGCATTACCGTTGGGCAGCACCGCCGAACATTTAAGTGGCCTGTTTTATATTCAGGAAGCCAGTTCGATGTTACCGGTTGCGGCGTTGTTTGCCGATGGTAACTCCCCGCAACGGGTGATGGATGTGGCGGCTGCGCCGGGATCAAAAACCACGCAGATTGCTGCGAGTATGAATAATGAAGGCGCGATCCTTGCCAATGAGTTTTCCGCCAGCCGGGTAAAGGTGTTACATGCCAATATCAGCCGCTGCGGTATCAGTAATGTAGCTTTAACGCATTTTGATGGCCGCGTGTTTGGTGCAGCGTTGCCAGAAATGTTCGACGCCATTTTGCTGGATGCTCCCTGCTCCGGTGAAGGTGTGGTACGTAAAGACCCCGACGCGCTGAAAAACTGGTCACCGGAAAGCAACCTGGAAATCGCCGCCACCCAGCGTGAACTGATTGACAGTGCATTTCATGCCTTACGTCCTGGCGGTACGCTGGTTTACTCGACCTGTACCTTAAACCGTGACGAAAACGAAGCCGTTTGCCTGTGGCTGAAAGAGACTTATCCCGGTGCAGTAGAGTTTTTGCCGTTGGGCGATCTCTTCCCTGATGCAAAAAAAGCGCTGACCGAAGAAGGCTTCTTGCACGTCTTCCCACAAATTTATGACTGCGAAGGCTTCTTCGTTGCTCGTCTGCGTAAAACTCAGGCCATTCCTGCCTTACCCGCACCGAAATACAAAGTGGGCAATTTCCCGTTTAGCCCAGTGAAAGATCGCGAAACCGCACAAATTCGGCAGGCGGCTGCGAATGTTGGCTTACAGTGGGACAAAAACCTGCGTCTCTGGCAGCGTGATAAAGAAATCTGGTTATTCCCGGTGGGCATTGAAGCGTTGATCGGTAAAGTCCGATTTTCTCGTCTGGGAGTAAAACTTGCCGAAACGCATAACAAAGGTTACCGCTGGCAGCATGAAGCGGTCATTGCCCTTGCCTCACCCGACCACGCTAACGCGTTTGAACTAACACCACAAGAAGCAGAAGAGTGGTATCGTGGGCGCGATGTTTACCCGCAGACCGCACCAACCGGGGATGATGTGTTGGTCCCCTTCCAGCGCCAGCCAATCGGTTTAGCCAAACGTATTGGCTCGCGACTGAAAAACAGTTACCCGCGTGAGCTAGTGCGCGACGGAAAACTTTTTACGGGTAAAGCCTGACAGTACACAAAAAGCGCACGTTTTGACTGGCGAATCTGACTGCCTTGACTAGGCTGAAAAATGGTGCGATCGGACTGGTCGTACCACAACCAGCACTTCAATGGAGAGCACGAAGATGAAAACCAGTGTGCGCATAGGCGCTTTTGAAATCGATGACGGCGAGTTACACGGCGAATCGCCTGGTGACCGAACGTTGACCATTCCCTGTAAATCTGACCCGGATTTATGTATGCAACTGGATGCCTGGGACGCCGACACCAGCATTCCTGCCCTGCTAAACGGCGAACACTCTGTCCTTTACCGTACCCGCTACGATCAACAGTCCGATGCCTGGATTATGCGTCTTGCCTGATCCAAAAAGAACCCGTCGGCATGACGGGTTATTTATCCCGGTTATTTTCCCGTTGTAAAATATCTCCTAAACTTAACGGTACGGCAACGCACTTCGAGGATGAAATGTTCGCGCTGGTACTTTTTGTTTGCTATCTGGACGCTGGTTGTGAAGATATTGTGGTTGATGTCTACAATACGGAACAGCAGTGCCTCTACTCAATGGACGATCAACGGATCCGCCACGGTGGCTGTTTTCCCGTTGAAGATTTCATTGATGGGTTCTGGCGGCCTGCGCAAGATTACAGTGACTTTTAATTACTGGAGTCGTTCCAACGTGAGTGTTCCACCAAAGACCGCGCCGGTATCAATATAATGCAAGTTACCGATATCTACGCGATGGCGTAATGGCGTATGACCAAACCAGAAATGATCAGCGCCGGTAATTCCCTGCCCTTTTCGGCCTTCACGCAATCGCGAGCGACTCCACAACACCTGATGCAGATCGACTTCCTTATGCCACTCATAAATATCATTGGGGTAATCCGCATGGGCGATGACATGCAGTCCGCTACTACAGCTTAATTCAATTATCCACGGCAAAGACCCGCACTTTTCCAGCGCCCTTCTCGCTTGCTCACGTTGGTGCTCTGTCAGTGCGGCAAACCAGTCGCCACCATTCATAAACCACAAAGACATCTGCTGCGATGCCAGCGCATCCATCGCCATCTGCTCATGATTGCCTCTTACCGCCCTGACCCAGCGTTGATCCAGTAATTGCAGGCAACGCAAACTCTCCGGGCCACGATCGATAACGTCACCAACCGAGATTAACAAGTCTTGCCACGGGTCAAACCGGCAGAACCATAATTTCTCTCGCAGTTGCGCCAGGCAGCCATGAATATCACCCACCAGCCAAATATGTCGCCACTGACTACCATCAATTCTCTGATAGATGTGGCCTGCCTGTTTCATCAATTCCTTACTCCCGCGCATAAGATCACATTATTTTAACAGAAATGTTAAAAAAGCCTGGACTGAAGCAGTAGAGTGTGTGTTATGGTTGATTGTGAAGTCAGTGAGGGAAAAGCAGTAATGCCATTATCAAACTGGCTTTATAGATAAAAAGAGACCGAACACGATTCCTGTATTCGGTCCAGGGAAATGGCTCTTGGGAGAGAGCCGTGCGCTAAAAGTTGGCATTAATGCAGGCTTAGTTGCCTTGCCTTTTAAGAATAGATGACGACGCCAGGTTTTCCAGTCCGCGCGTAAAGTGGTCAGAAAAAAAGCGCGTTTATCATCCTCTAAAATGTTAAAAACCGCCCGTTCTGGTGAAAGCACCCGGGCGGTTTTTTATTTAAAATCAAAAAATTACTATAGATAATTAACAGAGTCTCTCAGCTCTTTCAATAAACGGTGCCAGACTCACTTTTTCACCTGGTTTATTGGGATCATCAATCTGGATCACCGAAATGGGCTGGGCTTTAGTCTTCCCGCTGGCTACTTCCTTTTGTGCGATATCGTTTAAAGGATACTGCACCAGGGTACTTGGGTTAATGACATACAAAGCATTGCCCGGACGACAGGTCAGCATCACCTCTTCGCGATTAAACGCCCATTTGTCTTTACCCATTTCAAAACGGCTGACGGTAATCACCTGCGGAGCCGCCAACGCCGCTGCCGAACTGGTGAGTAACAGAAACGCCAGAATACTTTTTTTCATCATTTTCGTAATCCATCAAAAAGGTTCGAGAGTCGCAAGCAGGCTGATAATCACCAGCACTACCGCACCTATCGCCCATTCGAGTTTAGTCATCCACACAAACCAGGGTGCCGCACGGTCTTCGTCCTGCCCCATGCGCGGAACAAGAACATAACGATTTGCCAGCGCGATGGCCACCATAACCATTACCAGTATGACTTTAAGTAATAAAAGCTGCCCCCAGTACGTCGCAAGTGTGGGGGAAAATCCAGTGATTAACAATGTATTAAGCACACCACTGCCCAGTACACCTATCACAGCAAAATGTCCACACCGGGAAAATCGCATCAGTGCATGAATGGCCTCACGTCGCCAACGCCCTTTCACCAACTGCATACACCAGACGACCGGCAGCAAGCCACCAAACCATGCCGCCGCACAGATCAGATGTACGGCGTGATTCGTCTGATGGATTTTCGCCGTTAATCCTTCGTTTAATGTCGCGTGTCCTACTCCCGCCATCAAAATAAATTGCGCGGTAGTTAACATAAACAACAAACGAGGCATATTCCGTGGTTGCATCAGAGCCACGGTCAGCGTAACGAGGGCGAGAACGATTTGCCAAATCCAGACACCACCAAACTGTGTTTGTAACACCGACAACCAAATGTTCAACGACACCACATCCGGCCATCCCGCGCCCATCAACCCTCCCTGAACGGCGAACATCGCAGCGGCACTGCTCAAACTCCAGACGGCGGCGTGCTGTTGTATACGCAGAAAACGTTTCGTCAGTAATCGACGAATTGTTACTGGTGCCAGCCATGCTCCATACATCGCGAAGCCAAAGACCAGCATCAGGGAGATAAAATGGATAAATCGTAGTGCGACCCAGGTAAACGCCAACATGCTTTATTTCACTGTAAAGGTGTATTGCCCTTTGGTTTTATGCCCGTCCACCGAAACAACATGCCAGTTAACGGTATAACTCCCGGGCTTCAGGGCGTCGGCAAGCGGAACAATCAATTGGGTTTTGTCCTGTTCATTACGCTTCGCGGGTAACGTTTTAATATTTTCATTCTTTGAGCCAATGACTTTTGCGCCGCTGAACCCGGGTTCAATACTTTCAGAGAAGTTTAAAGTAATGGCCTGTGGAGCAGCGATAACCTCCGCATTCGCCGCAGGATACTGATGCGTCAAGTGCGCATGCGCCCAGGCAGAAGGTACTCCCAGCGAAGCTGTCAGAAATGTCAGCGCATAACGAAGGGAACGTGCAGTTGAAGCCATATTATCTATTCCTTTTTGTAATAACTTTTTTACAGAGCATAACCTTGTCTAATGATAGAGTCGAGGATCATCAATTTCGGCTTGCCATCCTGGCTAACTCTTAGTAACTTTTGCCCGCGATTAATGAGGAGACACAGCATGTTGAAGAATCTGGCCAAACTGGATCAAACTGAAATGGATAAAGTTAATGTCGATCTGGCGGCCGCCGGGGTAGCATTTAAAGAACGTTACAATATGCCGGTGATTGCTGAAGCGGTTGAACGTGAACAACCAGAACACCTGCGAAGCTGGTTTCGTGAGCGCCTTATCGCCCACCGTCTCACCTCTGTAAATCTGTCACGTTTACCTTACGAACCTAAACTTAAATAAACCTTATATTAAGTTACACTTCCTTACATGATGCCTGCTAAATTATGAGTATTTTCTTATTCTCACCAATATTTGCGGACACTGTGAAAAGGAAGTCATCATGTCATACAGGAAAGTCGCAGCAGCACAATATGAGCCTCGTAAAGCCTCACTCACTGAGCAGGTAGCCCATCATCTGGAGTTCGTGAGGGCTGCCGCCAGACAGCAGTGTGAACTTTTGGTTTTCCCCTCGCTTTCTCTACTGGGATGTGATTATAAACGACGCCCTCTTCCTGCCCCGCCCGACCTCTCGCTATTAGACCCGCTTTGTTATGCCGCAATGACTTATCGAATGACCATTATTACCGGCCTTCCCGTTGAATATAACGATCGATTTATTCGTGGAATTGCCGTATTTGCACCGTGGATGAATGCGCCAGCAATTTATCATCAAAGTCACGGAGCATGCCTGGGGCGACATTCCAAAACCATCACGGTGGTGGATGGACAACCTGAAGGTATTGATATGGACCCGAGCTGCTCACTCTTTACCACCGGTCAGTGCATCAGCGAGCCAGATTTATTGACTTCTACTCGCCACTTACAATTTTTCTCACATCAATATTCCATCGCTGTTCTAATGGCTAATGCCCGCGGTAATAGTGCATTGTGGGATGAATATGGTCGCCTCATCGTCCGCGCCGATTACGGTTCGTTATTGTTAGTTGGTCAGCGTACATCGCAGGGTTGGCAAGGCGATATCATTCCATTACGCTAGGCGTTTTCGACCCGGAGTTTTGCCATGTTGCGTATTATCGATACTGAAACCTGCGGTTTACAGGGAGGGGTCGTGGAGATTGCCTCTGTTGATGTTGTTGACGGGAAAATCGTTAACCCTATGAGCCACCTTGTTCGCCCCGACCGCCCTATCACTCCGCAGGCTATGGCGATCCACCGTATTACTGAAGCCATGGTTGCTGACAAACCGTGGATTGAAGACGTGCTCCCACACTACTACGGTAGTGAATGGTATGTCGCCCACAACGCCAGCTTTGACCGCCGTGTACTGCCTGAAATGCCCGGTGAGTGGATCTGCACGATGAAATTGGCCCGTCGTTTGTGGCCGGGGATCAAGTACAGCAACATGGCGCTGTATAAAACACGTAAGCTCAATGTGCAAACGCCGCCGGGGCTGCATCACCACCGTGCGCTGTATGACTGTTACATCACCGCGGCCTTACTTATCGATATTATGAACACATCCGGCTGGACGGTAGAACAAATGGCGGATATCACCGGGCGTCCGTCATTGTTAACGACATTCACGTTTGGCAAGTATCGCGGCAAAGCGGTATCAGAAGTTGCAGAGCGCGATCCGGGCTATCTGCGCTGGTTGTTTAATAACCTCGACAGTATGAGCCCGGAACTGCGTTTAACCTTGAAGCACTATTTGGCGGATGCTTAAGCCGCTGGCTGACCAGGTAATGTTCCCTGCGCCAGCGCGACCAGAAAAGCATATTCCATTGCCACACCTTCGTAAGATTTAAAGCGACCGGATTTGCCGCCATGCCCCGAGTCCATGTCGGTACATAACAGCAACAGATGGTCGTCTGTTTTAAGCTCGCGCAATTTAGCCACCCATTTTGCCGGTTCCCAGTATTGCACCTGTGAATCGTGTAAACCTGTCGTCACCAGCAAATGTGGGTAAGCCTGCGCCGTGACATTGTCATACGGGCTGTAGCTTTTCATGTACTCGTAATATTGTAGATCCTGCGGATTCCCCCACTCTTCAAACTCGCCCGTAGTGAGCGGAATCGACTCATCAAGCATCGTCGTCACCACATCGACAAACGGCACCTGGGCAATAACGCCGTGGAACAATTCTGGTCGTTCATTGATAGCGACCCCCATCAACATGCCACCCGCGCTACCACCCATCGCATAACAGAGCGAAGGAGAACCGTAACCCAGCTTTAACAGTGCGTCGCAGGCATCAAGATAATCATTGAAAGTATTTTTCTTTTTCAGGAATTTGCCATCTTCGTACCACTGCTGCCCCAGTTCACCACCGCCACGAACATGCACAATGGCGTAGACAAAGCCGCGATCCAACAAACTCAGGCGACTAAAACTGAAATCGGCATCAATACTTGCGCCGTAAGAACCATATCCGTACACCAGCAGCGGGTTGTGCCCTTTGCGGAAATGTTTGCGATGATAAACCAACGAAACCGGAACTTCGACGCCATCACGGGCGGTGATCCACAGGTGTTCACTACGGTAATTCTCTGCATCAAAACCGGGCACTTCAGTTTGTTTTAATACGCGGCGTTCACCGGTGTCCATATCCAGTTCAAACAGCGTGTCTGGCGTGGTCATGGAGGAATAGCCGTAACGCAATCGCGAAGTTTCAGGTTCCGGATTATAGGCAATCCAGGTGACGTAAGCCGGATCGTCAAAAGCAATACCGATAACTTCCCGCGTTTTGCGATTGATTTGCCGCAGACTGGTTAACCCACGCTGGCGCTCTTCAACCACCAGCCAGTCGGTAAACAGCGTAAACCCTTCCAGCATGATGTTATCGCGTGGCGGAATTAACTCTTCCCACTGCTGCTCTTCACGCATTCGGGTACGATATAAACCAAAGTTTTTGCCGTTACGGTTAGAGCGTAGATAAAAGCGGTGCTGATAATGATCGAGACTGTATTCGTGATCTTTACGCCGCGGCAAAAAGACAAACGGTTCTGCATCGGCCAGCTCGGCATCCAGCAGACGAACTTCACTGGTCGTGGCGCTGGCAAGGTGAATAACCACATAGTGTTTTGATGTCGTTTTATGCAGACTGACATAAAACGTATCGTCTTTTTCTTCGTAGATCAGTTTATCTTGCGATGCCGGAGTCCCGATGGCGTGCCGCCAGACCTGATAAGGCAGCAGAGTTACCGGATGCTTACGCACATAATAAAAAGTCCATGAGTCATTCGCCCAGACAAAGCTGGGTTCCACATTATCCAGCAGTTCGGGATACCAGTTGCCCGTTTCAAGATTGCGAAAACGGATGCCGTACTGGCGTCGGGAAAGGAAATCTTCTGCCAGCGCCATAATGGTGTTATCGGGCGTTATAGCCATGCCGCCCATAGAATAAAATTCACTGTGTGCCGCCCGCTTGTTGGCATCAAGCAACGTTTCCCATTCGTCCCACTCTTCAGTGAATGCAGACTGGCGTTGATAAATGGCATATTCACTGCCGGGTTCATAAATATGCCGGTAACGATAACCGTTTTTAATATAAGGCGCAGAGACTTCTCTTTGCGGGATACGCTCAATGATTTCTTTTAGTATCCGATCCTGCAGGGCTTGTTGCGAAGCCATCACCTGGTGCCCGTAACTATTTTCCTGTTGCAGGTAATTCAGTACTTCCGGCTGCGAGCGCGTGTCGTCCCGCAACCAGTAGTAATTGTCGATACGCGTATCACCATGAAGCGTCATGGCATGGGGAATTCGAGCAGCTTTTGGTAGCATGTTATTGTTCTTTCTGGTTGAAGCATCTTATAAGGGTGGCAAAACTCACCCGGGATGCAAGCGAAACAGGACAGTCATTGCAGCGATGATGACACGTTATGAAGTGAAAATCGAAAGGTAGCAGGCAGATAAAATCAGTCGGTTCAACTAGCTGTGCGAGTTTGTATAGCCCGAAAAACGTAAATATAGGGCTATACAGAGAGAAGGATTATTCAGACAAAGTACGCTTTTGCTGTTCGAGATCGCGTTCGATCCCTTCGCGAACATCCTGGGGAATTTTCAGCGCGTCGCCCAGTGCATTCAGGTAACTACGCTCCATAAAATGGTCAATATCAATAGCTGCACAGCTCAGGAAATAGATTTCCAGCGCCTCTTCTTCGTTTCGAACCCCCAGGGCCAGACGCTGAGGAGCCAATGGCTGTTCGATTGCCTGCTCGATAAGAACACGGCCCTGCTCTTCTACACCCGCTTCACGCAATTGCTGATCGATAGCCGCACGTTCTTTGGCATCAATATGACCATCACTTTTAGCGGCAAATACCAGCGCGAGGATCAAACGTTCCGTGCGCTCATCCAGCGGCGTGCTCTGGGTGCCGAATTGCGGTTCGTTCTGGTGCGCCGCGCGAATTTTATCTTTGTATTTGTTCCACAGCACCGTACCAGCCACCGCGCCACCGCCTACCAGCAACGCGTTCGTGCCATACTTCGTTAAAAGTTTACGTGCTGATTTATTCGCTACCAGTAACCCAGCCAGCCCGCCTAATGCGCCCGGCACTAAAAGTTTGCCCAATCCCTGATCCGTAGACGAGGAGGTAGAAGAACTGTTTTGCCCGAGAAGGGATTGCAGTTGATTTAACCAGTTAGCCATGTTTGCTCCTCAATAACCATTTTAATGCCTGTAGCATAGCGGATGAGGATGTCAGAAAGTGTATATTGAGGCAAAAGATGCGCAAATTAGCGGACAGCAAGGAAGCCAGCCACGGAAAATGGTGATCGGGTTATTTAGGGTAATTGCGATGGTAGAGGTTTGTAGCCGTAATTGGAGTTGCCTTATGCTGATTGCCTGATGCGACGCTGTCGCGCCTTATCAGGCCTGCAGGATCTGGTGCGTTATAGAGCGGATAAGACGCTCGCGCCGCATCCGCCAGGGGTTATGTGCAATGACTGACAGCAATTAACGACGCTGGTAATCCGCCATTCCCGCTTTACAGTCCACATTAACCAGATAATGAATATCAGCGCTTTTACCACGCACTGTCAGCGGAACTGACCATTTATCATCTTTACCCTGAATATCCTGCACACTGACCCACGCTACCGGATCGGCCTGACCAACGATTTTTTGATCGTCTGCCCAGCGCGCGACGCGGTTTTGTTGATAATCGCGTTTTACACTCGCAGCGATTCCGGCTGCATCCAGACCTTCACACTTTGGGAAAGTGACCGACTTGCTGGCTTCGTTATTTGCAGCGAAAACTGATGCACAGGCAGAAAGCAGTAACAGCCCCAACAACGCCCCTCTTTTTTTCATGTTTTTCTCCATAGCACAATGATTCAGGAGAAAGCATGGTACAAATTATCAGGAGCGCAAGTGGCTTCAGGCGGCGTGTGTCTCATCTGCCACATCAGAGCGACTACCGACCACCTGGGGAGACGGTAATTTACCAGTTTTCAGAATCGTGCTAAGCACATCTTTCTGTTCTGCCAGCCACAGCGAAAGCGCTTCACGTTGCTCGTCTTCCATTTGTACTGGAGAACTTGTCAGCCAGGTGTCGAGCAGATCCGCCGTATCAAGCATTTTGTCATAAGCATCGGCTTCCTTTTTGCTGGTAAACGACATCTTCTCTTCGCCCTCACGAATGACTACGTATTTAATTTCAACCGCCATTTGCAGCCTCTCACAATAACTGTAATTTTATACAGTATAATTCTTTTCGGTCTTGAAATCAACACGAGCAATCAAGCAATAAAGACATACGCAAACGTTTTCGTTTATACTGCGCGCGGAATTAATCAGGGGATATTCGTTATGACGTTATTAGGCACTGCGCTGCGTCCGGCAGCAACTCGCGTGATGTTATTAGGCTCCGGTGAACTGGGTAAAGAAGTGGCCATCGAGTGCCAACGCCTCGGTGTAGAAGTGATTGCGGTCGATCGCTATGCCGACGCGCCAGCCATGCATGTCGCGCATCGTTCTCATGTCATCAATATGCTGGATGGCGATGCGTTGCGCCGTGTGGTTGAACTGGAAAAACCGCACTATATCGTGCCGGAGATCGAAGCTATTGCCACCGATATGCTGATCCAGCTTGAAAAGGAAGGGTTGAATGTTGTCCCCTGCGCTCGTGCGACTCAGCTAACGATGAATCGCGAAGGGATCCGTCGCCTGGCGGCAGAAGAACTTCAGCTTCCCACTTCAACGTATCGTTTTGCCGATAGCGAAAGTCTTTTCCGCGAGGCGGTTACCGCCATTGGCTATCCCTGTATCGTTAAACCGGTCATGAGTTCTTCCGGCAAGGGGCAGACGTTTATTCGCTCTGCCGACCAGCTTGCTCAGGCGTGGGAGTACGCCCAGCAAGGTGGTCGCGCCGGGGCGGGCCGCGTGATTGTTGAAGGCGTGGTTAAGTTTGACTTTGAGATTACCCTACTAACCGTCAGTGCGGTGGATGGCGTCCATTTCTGTGCACCAATAGGTCATCGTCAGGAAGATGGTGACTATCGCGAATCCTGGCAACCGCAGCAAATGAGTCCACTGGCTCTGGAACGTGCGCAGGAGATTGCCCGCAAAGTGGTGCTGGCGCTGGGCGGCTATGGTCTGTTTGGTGTGGAGTTGTTTGTCTGTGGCGATGAGGTGATTTTCAGTGAAGTCTCCCCTCGCCCGCATGACACCGGGATGGTGACGTTAATTTCTCAGGATCTCTCGGAATTTGCCCTGCATGTACGCGCGTTCCTCGGACTGCCTGTTGGCGGGATTCGTCAGAATGGCCCTGCCGCTTCTGCTGTTATCCTGCCGCAACTGACCAGTCAGAATGTCACGTTTGATAATGTGCAGAATGCCGTTGGCGCAGGTTTGCAGATTCGTTTATTTGGTAAGCCGGAAATTGATGGCAGCCGTCGTCTGGGTGTGACGCTGGCTACAGCGGAGAGCATTGATGAGGCAATTGAACGCGCGAAGCACGCCGCCGCACAGGTGAAAGTACAAGGTTAAGTCCGTCAGAAACACGCTGCAAAAATGCCCGATCATGGATCGGGCATTTTGACTTTTACAGCTTCGCGCCTTCTACTGCTTCACGTGCCAGCTTAGTGATGCGGTCGTAATCGCCTGCTTCCAGCGCATCCGCCGGAACCAGCCATGAACCACCGATACACAGCACGCTTTTCAGCGCCAGGTAGTCACGGTAGTTAGCCGGAGAAATACCACCAGTCGGGCAGAAACGAACCTGGGAGAACGGGCCTGCGATCGCCTGCAGTGCTTTCACGCCGCCATTAGCTTCCGCCGGGAAGAATTTGAACTCTTTCAGGCCGTAGTCCATACCCAGCATCAGTTCAGAAACAGTGCTGATACCTGGAATCAGAGGAATGGAGCCTTCAGTCGCTGCTTTCAGCAGTGGTTCAGTCAGACCCGGGCTAATGGCGAACTGTGCGCCTGCTTCGGTCACTTCTGCCAGTTGCTGTGGGTTCAGCACAGTACCAGCACCCACAATCGCTTCCGGTACTTCTTTGGCGATTGCACGGATAGCATCAACTGCACACTCGGTACGCAAAGTCACTTCCAGAACGCGCACGCCACCAGCAACCAACGCTTTTGCCATTGGCACCGCGTGTTCCAGTTTGTTTACCACAATAACCGGTACAACCGGGCCAGTGGTCAGGATTGATTCTGCACTTGTTTTCCAGTTTTTCATCAGAGTTTTCTCTCGCCTGATTACAAATTTTGTCGTCTTAAAAAGTGATACAGGTTGCGCCCTGTTCGGCACCGGACAGTTTTTCACGCAAGGCGCCGAATAATTCACGTCCTGTTCCTACGCGTGACGCGCTCAGGTCAGGAATGTGTGGTTCGCGAGCAGCCAGTTCCGCTTCGTCTACCAGCAACGTCAGTTCGCCTGTCTGTCCATTCACACGAATGATGTCTCCATCGCGCACTTTCGCCAGTAACCCGCCATCGTAGGCTTCTGGTGTTACGTGGATAGCTGACGGCACTTTACCTGAAGCACCGGAGAGGCGTCCATCGGTAACTAACGCAATTTTGAAACGCCGGTCCAATAATACACCAAGTGGCGGCATGAGTTTATGTAATTCTGGCATTCCGTTCGCTTTTGGCCCCTGATGACGAACAACAACCACACAATCACGGTCCAGCAAACCCGCTTCAAAGGCTGGCATAACGTCATGCTGGCTCTCGAAAACAACCGCAGGCGCTTCAATTACCTGGTTTTCAACGGGTACAGCGGAGGTTTTCATAACCGCACGGCCCAGGTTACCGCTTAACACTTTTGTCCCACCATGATGAGAGAAAGGTTGTTCGAAGGAAGCGATCACATTGCTGTCGAGCGATTTTTCTGCACCTTCTCGCCAGTCCAGCTCACCGTTATTCAGCCACGGCTCGAGGGTATAACGAGAAAGACCAAAACCCGCTACCGTATTCACATCTTCATGCAGCAGACCCGCCTTGAGCAGTTCACGCACCAGCACCGGTACGCCCCCCGCCGCCTGGAAGTGATTAATATCGGCCGGGCCGTTCGGGTAGAGACGCGCCATCAGCGGTACGACATCAGAAAGATCAGAGAAGTCATCCCAGTTAATCTGAATACCCGCCGCACGCGCCATCGCCACCAGGTGCATTGTATGGTTAGTGGAACCACCTGTTGCCAGCAGCGCCACGATACCGTTCACCACCACTTTCTCATCAATCATCTTACCGATTGGCATCCATTCATTACCATTGCCGGTCATGCGTGTAACCTGGCGCGCAGCGGCTGCAGTTAATGCATCACGCAGTGGAGAGTCCGGATGAACAAAAGAAGAGCCTGGCAACTGCATCCCCATAAATTCAACCACCATCTGATTGGTGTTGGCTGTACCGTAAAAAGTACACGTACCCGGCGCATGATAAGACGCGGCTTCTGACTCCAGCAGCGCCATACGATCCACTTTTCCTTCAGCATAAAGCTGGCGAATGCGAACTTTCTCTTTGTTTGGCAAACCACTTGCCATCGGGCCTGATGGCACAAATACCGCAGGCAGATGACCGAACGACAGTGCAGCCATCGTCAGCCCTGGGACAATCTTGTCGCACACGCCGAGGAACAGCGCGCCATCAAACATGTTATGAGACAGCCCCACCGCCGCCGACATGGCAATCACTTCGCGGCTTAACAGCGACAGCTCCATTCCGTCCTGCCCCTGGGTGACACCATCGCACATCGCCGGAACACCCCCCGCCACCTGGCCGACCGCGTTAGCTTCATGCAGTGCTTTACGAATGATCTCTGGATAATGTTCATAAGGCTGGTGGGCAGAGAGCATGTCGTTGTAGGAGGTGATAATGGCGATATTGTTACGCAACATGCTTTTCAGGGAGGCTTTGTCTTCTGGCTGGCAAGCGGCGAAACCGTGTGCCAGATTACCGCATGCCAACTGCGAACGATGAACGGTCGAGGTTTTCGCTTGTTCGATCCGGGCGAGATAAGCAGAACGAGTCGCGCGCGAACGTTCAATAATTCGATTTGTTACGCGTAACAATTGTGGATTCATAAAGGCTCCTGAAATTGAGTTGTCAGAGCAGGGTGATTCACAATGCGTTTCACTCAAGAAAAATATGACTGAAACGCCTGTAACCGGAGCTCATAGGGCAGAAACGTTTCAGTGAGTGTAATAAAAAAAGCCTCGTGGGTGAATCCACACGAGGCTCAAAAGTGTAAAAATTACTCTACAATCTGTGCAAGATCATGTTACCGGTAAAATAACCCGTAAGGATAAGTCGAGATATTACTCAAACTCATTCCAGGAGCGACCGTCACGGGTAATCATCGCCACCGAGGCAACCGGGCCCCAGGTTCCGGCCTGATACGGTTTCGGCGCATCGTTGTCCATCGCCCATGCTTCAGTAATGGAATCTACCCATTTCCACGCTTCTTCCACTTCATCGCGACGCACAAACAACGCCTGAATACCGCGCATCGTTTCCAGCAACAGACGCTCATAAGCATCAGCCAGATGCGTCTGATTAAAGGTTTCTGAATAGCTCAGATCCAGTTTGGTGATTTGCAGATTATGTTTGTGATCAAGACCAGGGACTTTATTCAACACCTGGATATCCACGCCCTCATCGGGTTGCAGACGAATAGTCAGTTTGTTCTGCGGCAGATCCTGCCACGACTCTTTGAACAGATTCAGTTCTGGTGTTTTGAAATAGACCACAACTTCAGAGCATTTTGTCGGCAGACGTTTACCTGTTCGCAGGTAGAACGGCACGCCAGCCCAACGCCAGTTATCGATGTCGACGCGGATAGCCACGAAGGTTTCCGTGTTACTGCTTTTATTCGCACCCTCTTCTTCCAGATAGCCTGGTACTTTTTTGCCCTGAGCGAAGCCTGCGGTGTATTGCCCGCGTACTGTTTTTTCACGCACATTGGTGCGGTCAATTCGACGCAATGACTTCAGTACTTTCACTTTTTCATCACGGATGCTGTCGGCGCTCAGGTCGGACGGCGGAGACATCGCAATCATGCAAAGAATTTGCAGCAGGTGGTTCTGGATCATATCGCGCATCTGACCGGCTTTATCAAAATACCCCCAGCGCCCTTCGATTCCGACCTCTTCAGCCACCGTGATCTCAACATGATCAATGGTGCGATTGTCCCAGTTGTTCACAAACAGAGAGTTAGCAAAACGCAGCGCCAGCAGGTTCAGTACCGTTTCTTTACCCAGATAGTGGTCGATACGGTAAACCTGGCACTCCTCGAAATATTCGCCTACCTGATCGTTAATTTCACGCGAAGTCGCCAGTGATGTTCCCAGCGGTTTTTCCATGACCACGCGAGCAGGTTTAGCATTCAGTTTTGCCTCACCCAGCCCTTTGCAGATCGCACCAAAGGTGCTTGGTGGCATGGCAAAGTAGTTAATGGTGATACGATTTTTTTGATCCAGCATCGCGCCAAGGCGGTTGAATGCGGCCGTGTCATTGACATCAAGATTACAAAAATCCAGACGCGCACTCAGGGTATCCCACAGACCTTCATCAATGGTTTCTTTCATGAAGGTTTCAAGCGCCTCGCGGACAACTTTGGTATATGCCGCTTTATCCCAGTCAGCACGCCCTACGCCGATAATCCGGGTGTCCGGGTTGAGCTGACCGGCTTTTTCCAGTTGATACAGGGAAGGCAGCAATTTACGACGCGCAAGGTCGCCTTTCGCGCCGAAAATGACCAGGTCACAGGCCTGGGCTGTTTGCGTTACCGCCATGTCATTCTCCTTAAGTTAACTAACCCGGTACTTAAGCCTGGGTATATTTGTAATTTTCTTACGGTGCACTGTACTGCTTTTACGGGCTTGCGAAAACTGTAAACGCTTATCCACCCGTGCGATTACAGCAAAAGCGCGCAAAGTGCGGCAAAACTGATAAAAAAACCATCGTTTTCCATTGGGTAAAAATCTGACACTGATCATGTTATGAAAAAAAATAACAACTTTTTTATCTGCTTTTGTCATTAACCCAGCACACAGGCGTAATATCTGACAAAACTGCATTTCGATTTCTTTCAGTGCGGAAATCGTCATTACCCGTGAGTCTCTTTACATCATGAATATGCTGGAAAAAATCCAGTCTCAACTGGAACAGTTGAGCAAATCAGAACGCAAAGTTGCCGAGGTCATTCTTGCTTCGCCCGACAACGCGATCCATTCGAGTATTGCTGCTCTGGCGCTGGAAGCCAATGTTAGCGAGCCGACGGTGAATCGTTTCTGTCGCAGCATGGACACTCGCGGTTTTCCTGATTTTAAACTGCATCTGGCGCAAAGTCTGGCGAATGGCACTCCTTATGTTAATCGCAACGTCAATGAAGATGACAGCGTTGAATCATACACAGGGAAAATATTTGAGTCGGCAATGGCTACTCTTGATCACGTCCGTCACTCGCTGGATAAATCCGCCGTCAATCGTGCCGTTGATCTCCTCACCCAGGCGAAGAAAATTGCCTTTTTTGGATTAGGTTCTTCCGCTGCCGTTGCCCACGATGCGATGAATAAGTTTTTTCGCTTCAATGTTCCGGTGATCTACTCGGACGATATCGTACTGCAACGAATGAGTTGTATGAATTGTAGTGATGGTGACGTCGTTGTGCTGATTTCCCACACCGGCAGAACAAAAAATCTGGTTGAACTGGCGCAACTGGCGCGAGAAAACGACGCAATGGTGATTGCCCTCACCTCAGCGGGAACGCCACTCGCCCGGGAAGCAACGCTGGCAATTACCCTCGATGTACCGGAAGATACTGACATTTATATGCCCATGGTCTCTCGACTTGCACAGTTGACCGTGATAGATGTGCTGGCAACAGGATTTACTTTGCGACGCGGAACAAAATTCAGAGATAACTTGAAGCGGGTCAAGGAAGCTCTCAAGGAATCGCGTTTTGATAAGCAGTTACTTAATTTAAGTGACGATCGCTGAAACGATAGTCACTGTTCTATCCTTATACGACATTCGCATATGTTTAATTTAGAACCGTTATCGTTTTAATTTATGCGAATTTCATGTTCAAGCAACACCTTGTTGTTTCAGTCAACGGAGTATTACATGTCCAGAAGGCTTCGCAGAACCAAAATCGTTACCACGTTAGGCCCGGCTACTGATCGCGATAATAACCTTGAAAAAGTTATCGCTGCCGGCGCAAACGTTGTACGTATGAACTTTTCTCACGGCTCGCCTGAAGATCACAAAATGCGCGCAGATAAAGTTCGTGAAATTGCCGCAAAACTGGGGCGTCATGTGGCTATTCTGGGTGACCTTCAGGGGCCAAAGATTCGTGTATCTACCTTTAAAGAAGGTAAGGTGTTCCTCAACATTGGGGACAAATTCCTGCTGGATGCTAACCTGGGTAAAGGTGAAGGCGATAAAGAAAAAGTCGGTATCGACTATAAAGGTCTGCCTGCTGACGTCGTGCCTGGCGACATCCTGCTGCTGGACGACGGTCGCGTACAGTTAAAAGTGCTGGAAGTTCAGGGCATGAAAGTGTTCACCGAAGTCACTGTCGGTGGCCCTCTCTCTAACAATAAAGGGATCAACAAACTCGGCGGCGGTCTGTCGGCTGAAGCACTGACCGAAAAAGATAAAGCTGATATTCAGACTGCAGCACTGATTGGCGTGGATTATCTGGCAGTTTCCTTCCCGCGCTGTGGCGAAGATCTGAACTATGCCCGCCGTCTGGCACGCGACGCAGGTTGTGATGCGAAAATTGTCGCCAAGGTTGAACGTGCGGAAGCCGTTTGCAGCCAGGATGCAATGGACGACATTATCCTCGCCTCTGACGTGGTGATGGTCGCACGCGGTGACCTCGGCGTTGAAATTGGCGATCCGGAACTGGTCGGCATTCAGAAGGCCTTGATCCGTCGTGCGCGCCAGCTTAACCGTGCGGTAATTACAGCGACCCAGATGATGGAGTCAATGATCACCAACCCGATGCCAACCCGTGCAGAAGTTATGGACGTGGCAAACGCCGTGCTGGATGGTACTGATGCCGTGATGCTGTCTGCAGAAACCGCTGCGGGCCAATACCCTTCAGAAACAGTTGCTGCGATGGCGCGCGTTTGCCTGGGTGCTGAAAAAATCCCGAGCATTAACGTTTCTAAACACCGTCTGGACGTTCAGTTCGATAATGTGGAAGAAGCAATCGCCATGTCCGCGATGTATGCAGCTAACCATCTGAAAGGGGTTACCGCTATCATCACCATGACCGAGTCTGGTCGTACCGCGCTGATGACCTCCCGTATCAGTTCCGGTCTGCCAATTTTCGCCATGTCTCGTCATGAGCGTACCCTGAACCTGACTGCGCTTTATCGTGGTGTCACGCCGGTCTATTTTGACAGTGCAAGTGATGGCGTAGTTGCGGCCAGCGAAGCGGTAAATCTGCTGCGCGATAAAGGCTATCTGATGTCCGGCGACCTGGTCATCGTCACCCAGGGCGACGTAATGAGTACCGTGGGTTCTACCAATACCACGCGTATTTTAACTGTTGAGTAAGTAAGTTGCCGGATGCGGCGTAAACGCCCTGTCCGGCCTACAACACCTTGATAATTCAAAAGATTACAAATCGTCTGTAGGCTCGATAAAATTACTCATCAGGCAAACTTGAACTTATCAACTAACGGAAGCCTCTCCTCGTGAGAGGCTTTTTTTATTTGATGGGATAAAGATCTTTACGTTTATACGGCTGGATTTCACCAGGCTTCCGGGTCTTGAGCAATTTTAAAATCCAGGTGTATTGTTCTGGTCGCGGACCAACAAAAATCTCGACTTCTTCATTCATCCGCCGCGCAATCGTATGATCATCCGCTTCTGACAAGTCGTCCATCGGCGGGCGCACCTGAATCGTCAAACGGTGCGTCTTGCCATCATAAATCGGAAACAGCGGTACGACGCGCGCACGACACACTTTCATCAAACGACCAATCGCGGGCAGCGTCGCTTTATAGGTTGCAAAGAAATCAACAAATTCGCTGTGCTCCGGGCCATGATCCTGATCGGGCAAATAATAGCCCCAGTAGCCCTGACGAACCGACTGGATGAACGGTTTAATGCCATCATTTCTCGCGTGAAGACGTCCGCCAAAACGACGACGCACGGTGTTCCAGACATAATCAAAAACTGGATTGCCCTGATTATGGAACATTGCCGCCATTTTCTGTCCTTGCGAGGCCATCAGCATGGCGGGGATATCCACTGCCCAGCCGTGCGGCACCAGAAAGATCACTTTCTCGTTGTTACGCCGCATCTCTTCGATGATCTCCAGCCCCTGCCAGTCGACGCGCGGCTGAATTTTCTCCGGCCCACGTATCGCCAGTTCCGCCATCATCGCCATCGCCTGGGGCGCTGTGGCAAACATCTCATCAACAATCGCTTCGCGTTCGGCTTCGCTACGTTCCGGAAAACAGAGGGACAGGTTGATCAACGCACGACGGCGCGAGCTTTTTCCCAGTCGTCCGGCAAAACGCCCGAGTCGCGCCAGAATGGGATCGCGGAATTTCGGAGGTGTTAAAGCAATACCGGCCATCGCCGCCACGCCCAACCAGGCTCCCCAGTAGCGCGGATGGCGAAAGGATTTATCAAACTCAGGAATGTATTCACTATTATTTTTTTTCGTTTCCATGCTTTTCCAGTTTCGGATAAGGCAAAAATCAATCTGCTGATAGTGTAGCGGCGCAATTTGCCCCGCACCAAATAAAAAAGCCGGTACTGACTGCGTACCGGCTGCGAATGGATGTTAATTAATCAAACAGTAGCTGCGGCACAATCTCTTTGGCCTGCGCCAGGAACTCGCGACGATCGGAACCTGTCAGCCCTTCGGTACGCGGCAGTTTCGCCGTCAGCGGGTTTACGGCCTGCTGGTTGATCCATACTTCATAGTGCAGGTGTGGTCCGGTTGAACGCCCGGTGTTACCGGATAGCGCGATACGATCGCCACGTTTCACCTTCTGCCCCGGTTTCACCAGAATCTTACGCAAGTGCATATAACGCGTGGTATAGCTACGACCATGACGGATCGCAACATAATAACCTGCAGCGCCACTGCGTTTGGCTACCACCACTTCACCGTCACCCACCGAAAGCACCGGTGTACCCTGTGGCATCGCGAAATCAACACCTCTGTGTGGTGCAACACGACCAGTTACCGGGTTCAGACGACGCGGGTTAAAGTTAGACGAGATGCGGAACTGTTTCGCCGTCGGGAATCGCAAGAAACCTTTCGCCAGGCCAGTACCGTTACGGTCATAGAACTTGCCATCTTCAGCGCGGATTGCGTAATAATCTTTGCCTTCAGAACGCAAACGCACGCCCAGCAACTGGCTTTGCTCACGTTTGCCATCAAGCATTTCACGCGACATTAATACAGCAAATTCATCGCCTTTTTTCACCTTCCGAAAGTCCATCTGCCACTGTAGCGCTTTGATCACTGCGCTCACTTCAGCGCTGGTCAAACCAGCATTTCTGGCGCTGGCAACAAAGCTCGACCCAACGGTGCCTTTCAGTAGATTATTAACCCACTCCCCTTGCTGCATTTCGCTGGTCATTTTAAAACCATTAGCAGCAGTGCGATCATAGGTACGGGTTTCGCGGCGAGAAACTTCCCAGGTCAGACGCTGTAAATCGCCCTCTGCGGTTAATGTCCAGGAGAGTTGTTGACCAATTTTCAGGTTACGCAGATCTTTATCCGCAGCAGCCAGTTGGGTGATATCACCCATCTCAATACCATATTGATTGAGGATGCTACTTAGCGTATCGCCTGTGGAAACGACATATTCATGCACACCCGCTTCACCAGCGGTTTTGTCGTCCAGTTCGTCCTGCGGAATGGCTTCATCTTCTTGTGCGGTTTGATCAATCGGTTCACTGGCTTCAGGTAAGAGTGAACGGATTTCGTTCTGTTCCAGCTCAATTGTTTTGACAATTGGCGTGGCGTCGCGGTGGTAAACATAGGGCCGCCAGACAGCGACGGCCAGGGTAAGAACGGTGAGCGACCCCAGCATAACGCGGTGTGGTCGCGGTAAATTATTAAACGCCAGGGCGACAGAGCGGGCTATCTGTTGCACGTAATCACTTCCTCATTAATCTCCTTTCAGGCAGCTCGCATACTGGTTGGCTAATTGATTCAGAAACTCTGAATAACTTGTTTTACCCAGTTTGATATTCGTCCCAAGGGGATCCAACGTTCCCATACGAACGGATGTCCCTCGTGCGACGCTTTCAACGACCGCTGGCCTGAACTGTGGCTCAGCAAAAACGCAGGTTGCTTTTTGCTCAACCAACTGTGTTTTTATTTGATGTAAACGCTGCGCGCCCGGTTGAATCTCTGGGTTAACGGTAAAATGACCAAGCGGTGTCAGTCCGAATTGTTTTTCGAAGTAGCCATAAGCATCATGAAAAACGAAATAACCTTTTCCCTTGAGCGGCGCGAGCTCATTACCAACCTGTTTATCGGTTGCAACTAATTGTGCCTCAAAATCCTTCAGGTTGGCGTCAAGTTTGGCTCGACTTTGCGGCATAAGTTCCACTAATTTTCCATGGATTGCAACCGCTGTAGCCCGCGCTATCTCTGGGGAAAGCCAAAGATGCATGTTGAAATCGCCGTGATGGTGATCTTCGTCACTTTTTTCCGCGTGGTTATGATCATCATCATCGTCGTGAATACTTTTCATCAGCAGCGGTTTTACATTCTCAAGCTGCGCAATCGTTACCTGTTTCTCCTCTGGTAATTTGCTCACCGGCTTTTGCATAAACGCTTCCATCTCCGGGCCAACCCAAACGACTAAGTCCGCGTTCTGTAAGCGTTTTACATCCGATGGACGCAGTGAATAATCGTGTTCAGAAGCACCGTCCGGAAGTAATACCTCGGTCTCTGTTACCCCATCAGCAATGGCGGAAGCGATGAATCCGACAGGTTTAAGCGAAGCAACAACGGCGGCATTTGCGGCCTGTGTTGCGCCCCCCCAGAGAGCAGCGGATAATGCTGCGAAAAGAAGCGTTTTTTTATGTAACATAATGCGACCAATCATCGTAATGAATATGAGAAGTGTGATATTATAACATTTCATGACTACTGCAAGACTAAAATTAACATGACAAGTCTGGTTTCCCTGGAAAATGTTTCGGTCTCTTTTGGCCAACGCCGCGTCCTCTCTGATGTGTCGCTGGAACTTAAACCTGGAAAAATTTTGACCTTACTTGGGCCGAACGGTGCCGGTAAGTCGACGCTAGTGCGGGTTGTGCTCGGACTGGTAACACCTGATGAAGGTGTTATCAAGCGCCACGGAAAACTGCGCATCGGATATGTGCCGCAGAAGCTGTATCTCGACACCACGTTGCCACTAACTGTAAACCGTTTCTTACGCTTACGCCCCAGTACACATAAAGAAGACATTCTGCCTGCACTGAAACGCGTTCAGGCCGGGCATCTGATTGACGCGCCAATGCAAAAGCTCTCTGGTGGTGAAACGCAGCGTGTATTGTTGGCACGCGCGTTGTTAAATCAACCGCAATTATTAGTGCTGGATGAACCTACTCAGGGCGTGGATGTGAATGGTCAGGTTGCGCTGTACGACCTTATTGACCAACTGCGCCGCGAACTGGATTGCGGCGTTTTAATGGTGTCTCACGATCTGCATCTGGTGATGGCCAAAACCGATGAAGTACTTTGTCTGAATCATCACATCTGTTGTTCCGGCACACCGGAAGTCGTTTCCCTGCATCCGGAATTTATTTCGATGTTCGGACCTCGGGGTGCTGAACAGCTAGGTATCTATCGCCATCATCATAATCACCGCCACGATTTACAGGGGCGAATTATTCTGCGTCGGGGAAATGACCGCTCATGATTGAATTATTATTTCCCGGTTGGTTAGCCGGGATCATGCTGGCCTGTGCTGCAGGTCCGCTGGGTTCGTTTGTTGTCTGGCGTCGTATGTCTTATTTCGGTGACACGCTGGCTCATGCGTCTTTACTGGGAGTCGCGTTTGGTTTGTTACTGGATGTGAATCCTTTCTATGCGGTGATTGCGGTTACGCTGCTGCTGGCGGGCGGCCTGGTATGGCTGGAGAAGCGCCCACAACTTGCGATCGATACGTTATTGGGAATTATGGCGCACAGTGCATTGTCGCTGGGTCTGGTCGTCGTCAGCCTGATGTCTAACATTCGCGTTGACTTGATGGCATACCTGTTCGGTGATTTGCTGGCAGTAACACCGGAAGATCTTATCGCTATTGCGATTGGCGTGGTTATCGTGGTGGCGATTCTGTTCTGGCAATGGCGCAATTTACTGTCGATGACGATTAGCCCGGATCTGGCGTTTGTTGATGGTGTGAAATTACAGCGTGTGAAATTGTTGTTGATGCTGGTGACAGCATTGACGATTGGCGTAGCAATGAAATTTGTTGGCGCGTTGATTATTACCTCGCTGTTGATTATTCCTGCGGCTACTGCGCGCCGTTTTGCCCGCACGCCGGAACAGATGGCTGGTGTCGCTGTTGTAGTAGGAATGGTTGCTGTAACGGGCGGTTTAACATTTTCCGCGTTTTACGATACGCCAGCAGGCCCCTCGGTGGTGTTGTGTGCAGCGCTGTTGTTCATTCTCAGTATGATGAAAAAGCAGACCAGCTAAGTTGCGACTGGCACTATACAGTGCCAGTTTCATCAACCAGGCCACCACATTGCGGACATAATCAAAAAAACATACCGTTAAGAACGATCGAACAGTGAGAACATAAATCTGTATATGTTCTGAATGAGACCCGTGTTCGGGTTCGACGAATTAAACGGCTATATTAGCAAATCTCCTTTTACAGCTATTCTCCCTCTCAAAAAAGCGAAATCAGATCAAACCCCTCTCACTTGTGAGGGATATTATCGTCTCTCTGGAAAATGCCCGTACAGGCAGATACATAATCTCTGGAAACTGGTAATAAACACAGTAGTGTGGCACGGCGAAATATATGTATTAACAGGGGAAATATTTATACAAAAAATGGATAATTACCATCAAATGCAATCTTGCGATTAAAGATCATTTCACATCATCAGAAACAGAAAGCGGTATACGGATGATCAATCTTAGGCAGGCCGTTATTAATGTGCTGATAATTCAGATGGCTTTTACCAGAATAGGTAAATAACCTTATATTGAGGTTCATCTTCGTTCCTCACTTGATGGCAAGAAATAACAAAGGTGGTAAACGGCATGCACCTGGCTCATTTGGTGCTAACTGAAACAACACTCTAAAAAGAGCAGCTATGTGTTTGTAACGTGTACAAATCAAGGCGCACATTTGCTTGTAGAGCACTAAGCGCAGGTCATTGCTGCACAAATGGGGCAGATTTCTGCTCAGATGGGTGTCAGACAATAATGGCAATCCACTGGCAATTCTGGATGCTAATTTCAGTTCTGATGCACCAACAATGCCCCATGCACAAAACAAGTAATCCCTTCGGTTTCAGTTGCTCACTGTGCCCAGTCAGGTTTATTGAGTATATGATCCTGCCAGTCGATCACTTCTGATTCTTTCACCGCGATATGACGTACGGAGATTCGCTCACCATGCATTGCCGCTTTCGAACCGGTAATCAGTGGGTGCCACCCAGGCAATGCCTTCCCTTCCGCCAGCAACCGATAAGCACAGGTCATCGGTAGCCATTCGAATGTTGGCAGATTCTCACGGGTTAATTTAATGCAGTCAGGTTCAAACTCGAAGCGGCGTTCGTAGTTACGACATTGACAGGTTTTAATATTAAGCTGACGGCAAGCGACGTTAGTGAAGTAGATTTCGTCAGTATCTTCATCCATCAGTTTATGCAGACAGCACTGACCACAACCATCACACAACGACTCCCATTCTGCATCGCTCATTTCATCCAGGGTTTTACTTTGCCAGAAAGGTATATCGCTCATCAGGTGTTCCGCCATTACGTTAAAACGCACCTTATAACCAGTCTGGCACAGCGTTGCAAGTATTGCCGCCTCTTTCAGGCGGCAAAAAGTATTACAAAACGCGAGTTGTCAACGAATGACTACCGAAAGTGATGATCAGTTCATCACCGCTGTGTAGTGGACCAACACCATCAGGCGTGCCTGTTAGTACAACGTCACCAGGCTTGAGGGTAAAAAACTTGCTCATATAAGCAATCAGCGGAACGATTTTATGGATCATATCTGCCGTTGTACCCTGTTGACGAACGACACCATTTACACTTAAGCCTAGCGACGTATTTTGTGGATCGCCAGTGAACTCTGCAGCGGGAATAAACCCGGACAGTGGGCAAGAGTTATCAAACCCTTTAGCTTTTTCCCATGGCTGCCCGGCTTTCTTCATCTTTCCCTGAACATCACGTAATGTCAGATCGAGCGCCACACCATAACCGGCAATGGCTTTGCGTACATGCTCTTCCGTGGCCTGGCGTAGCGTCGCGCCGATCAACACCGCCAGTTCAACCTCATGATGAACCGCACCGAAATCAGAGGGGATGGCCAATGGCTGGCGCAGATCGCACAGTGCCGTTTCGGGTTTAATGAACAACACTGGCTCTTCAGGCACTTCACTCCCCATCTCTTTAATATGTTTGGCATAATTACTGCCAACACAGACCACTTTACTCACCGGATAATCCAGCAGCGCACCTTGCCAGTTGTGATGTTGATACATAACGTTCCTCTCACTTCATCGTGGTTCTTAAAACCCGCTCCGACAAATATGGTGCCACCGCCGGATATCGGTTATTTTTTAGTGCTGTCTGTATTTTTCGCCATCACAGAAAGATGTTGCTTCAGCAAATCCTCGGGAGGTGGTGGCAATTGAAGATAATAGCCATGCTCAGCTAATGCCTGTTTAACTTTCTCAATATCGGCATTTACCAGTTTCTTTCTCCCGTCCAATGGAAGAATCATCGCAAGTTGAGGTTGACCAAAACCTTTCATCAGCTCCTCTGGAACACGCGAAAAGTCGTCTTTTTTTTCAACATATAAATAGGTCTGGTCACGTTTGCTACTTCGATAGATCACACAAAACATAATTTTACTCTGAATAAATGGGGGGGTGACTTGCCTCAATATAATCCAGACTATAACATGCCTTATAGTCTTCGTAATATCATCGCACGCTGATGATGATGGTAATTAGCTAATTGAGTAAGGCCAGGATGTCAAACACGCCAATCGAGCTTAAAGGTAGCAGCTTCACCTTATCTGTGGTTCATCTGCATGAGGCAGAACCTAAGGTTATTCATCAGGCGCTGGAAGACAAAATCGCTCAGGCTCCCGCATTTTTAAAGCATGCCCCCATCGTACTCAATGTCAGTGGCCTCGAAGAACAGGTCAACTGGTCTGCAATGCATAAAGCTATCTCGGCAACGGGCTTGCGGATCATTGGTGTCAGTGGCTGCAAAAATGCGAAACTGAAAGCTGAAATCGAAAAAATGGGGTTGCCAATCCTGACTGAAGGAAAGGAAAAAGCGCCGCGTCCAGCTCCTGCCCCCCAGGCTCCTGCGAAAAATACAACGCCGGACACAAAAACGCGCTTAATAGATACCCCAGTGCGTTCCGGTCAGCGCATTTATGCGCCACAATGTGATCTAATTGTTACAAGCCATGTTAGCGCAGGGGCAGAATTGATCGCAGATGGTAACATTCATGTCTATGGCATGATGCGCGGTCGTGCGCTGGCGGGGGCAAGTGGTGATCGGGAAGCACAAATATTTTGTACGAGCCTGATGGCAGAACTGGTCTCTATCGCAGGTGAATACTGGCTGAGTGATAAAATCCCAGCAGAATTTTATGGCAAAGCGGCACGGCTGCAATTAGTCGAAAACGCTTTGACCGTTCAATCGTTAAATTGATCCCTTTTTAACAAGGAATTTTTATGGCACGCATTATTGTTGTTACTTCGGGGAAAGGGGGCGTTGGAAAGACAACCTCCAGCGCGGCCATCGCCACTGGTTTGGCCCAGAAGGGAAAGAAAACTGTCGTGATCGATTTTGATATCGGCTTGCGTAATCTCGACCTGATTATGGGTTGCGAGCGCCGGGTCGTTTACGATTTCGTCAACGTCATTCAGGGCGATGCAACGCTAAATCAGGCTTTAATTAAAGATAAGCGTACTGAAAACCTCTATATTCTTCCGGCATCACAAACTCGCGATAAAGACGCCCTTACCCGCGAAGGGGTCGCCAAAGTTCTTGATGACCTAAAAGCAATGGATTTTGAGTTTATTGTTTGTGACTCACCGGCGGGTATTGAAACCGGTGCATTAATGGCGCTCTATTTCGCAGATGAAGCTATTATAACCACGAACCCGGAAGTCTCATCAGTTCGTGACTCAGACCGTATTTTAGGTATTCTGGCGTCGAAATCCCGTCGAGCAGAAAACGGTGAAGAACCGATTAAAGAGCACCTGCTATTAACGCGCTATAACCCAGGCCGCGTTAACAGAGGCGACATGTTGAGCATGGAAGACGTACTGGAGATCCTGCGCATCAAGCTCGTCGGCGTGATCCCAGAGGATCAATCAGTATTGCGCGCCTCTAACCAGGGGGAACCGGTTATTCTCGATATCAACGCCGATGCGGGTAAAGCCTATGCTGATACCGTAGAACGTCTGTTGGGAGAAGAACGCCCTTTCCGCTTCATTGAAGAAGAGAAGAAAGGTTTCCTCAAACGCTTGTTCGGAGGATAAGTTATGGCATTACTCGATTTCTTTCTCTCACGGAAGAAAAACACGGCCAATATTGCAAAAGAACGGTTGCAAATTATTGTTGCTGAACGCCGGCGCAGCGATGCAGAACCGCACTATCTGCCGCAGTTGCGTAAAGATATTCTTGATGTCATTTGTAAATACGTACAAATCGATCCCGAGATGGTGACTGTTCAGCTTGAGCAAAAAGATGGTGATATTTCCATCCTTGAGCTTAACGTGACCTTGCCGGAAGCAGAAGAGCTGAAATAAGCCGTATTAGCTCAGACCTGATCTGACAGTTACCGGTGATTTATACAGGTATCTGTCAGATTACATCCGATTTAAGTTTTTCTCTGCCTGGCTACCCCCTTCCCCGCCAAACAGATTCACATTACTGCCGCCAGAAGATAATCACTTACATTACGTTTTCTGATAAATATTGTTCACATATAAATTACACAATAATATTGATATTTCAGATCACCTTACCTTTACAATACCACGTTAACATTTGATGACATTTCTTGAATAAACATTTCAAATCAATGAGTTAATTATTATTTAAGATTATTCCCATTCAAGCAAAAACCATAATTCTTATTATACAAACCGCGCTCATTTTGAATTATCTGAATAATAGAGAGCGTTCTTTAGTTAAGCTGTTCTTAATTGAAGACGAAATTATTGTGTGTGCAACTTACTAAATACCGGACATCTAAGTTGAAGAAAAAAATACTCGCCTTAGGGCTTATCTCAGCATTGCTCTGCTCCGCGCCAGCGATGGCGGATATGAATCGCACCACGAAAGGTGCACTGTTAGGCGCAGGCGTTGGTTTACTGACTGGCAATGGTGTTAATGGCGTACTGAAAGGTGCTGCTGTGGGCGCTGGCGTTGGTGCAGTAACAGAAAAAGGCCACGATGGTAAAAATGCCCGTAAAGGCGCAAAAGTGGGTGCCGCCGTTGGCGCGGTCACTGGCGTTCTGACCGGCAATGGTCTTGAAGGCGCAATTAAAGGTGCCGTAATTGGCGGTACGGGTGGTGCAATTCTGGGTAAAATGAAATAAGGAATGATGATGAAAAAATTTGCTTTACTGGCGGGGCTGTTCGTCTTCGCACCAATGACCTGGGCTCAGGACTATAATATTAAGAATGGTTTGCCAGCAGAAACCTATATTACCTGCGCAGAAGCCAACGAAATGGCAAAAACTGACAGCGCACAGGTTGCAGATATCGTTGCGGTAATGGGTAACGCCAGCGTTACCAGCCGTGATTTAAAGATTGAGCAATCACCGGAACTGAGTGCCAAAGTGGTAGAAAAACTGAATCAGGTTTGTGCCAAAGATCCGCAAATGCTGTTAATTACCGCAATTGATGACACCATGCGTGCCATCGGTAAAAAATAATCGATAATGTAGCACCGCGCCGATTGATTCGACGCGGTGTATTTTTAGCGGGTGAACAGACTTACAGACAATACTGAAGCACTGATTATTTATTTTGGTGATTTTATTGATTTAGTTTTTTATTCTTCACAAAAACTATTTCCCTGCAATCATATTCGTATACGCGTTACTCACCGCCAAAGCAATTCCTCAAATCAAACCCGGATAGTTTTTCAATTTTAATGATTAATTATTCAATGATTGGACTTATAAACACGCCTGATCAAATATCCTATAAGTCCAGATTATCAAAATATAATGAAAAAGATTAATGTTGATCCCTTTGACTTACAAACTTTTCTCTTAATCGGTTAAGCAAATTGATCACCAACCAAACAAGTGCATTGATTAAATTTATGGTAACCAGCACTTCTCCCAGCCAGATGCTGGGTTTGGCAACCAGGATCACCAGAATGGTGATCAGCATAAACGCGATGGAGAAGATGATATACAAAGTGAAATAATCCAGGCTATTACTATTGTTCATGCTACTGACGGCGATCCTGAAAACAATTTCAGATAATTATAGCAAACAAAATAATGAACAATAGTAACAAGACGCAACGAGCTAATTATCTGTCTACAATTGCACCACCACAGAGTCTTTTCGATCATTTTTTAGCCAAACATCATCATGCTACGTGAATTAGTACATATTTACTCAACAACCACCTTCACCCTCGGTTTTGAGAGAATAATTTTGACTAACTCAATATACGTCACCGGTTTATAGAAATAATACCCCTGCTGAAACGTGATATTATTTTTGTTCAGGTAATCGAGTTGCTCCTTCGTTTCGACACCTTCGGCAACAATACTGATAGAAAGTTTGCGCGCCAGATCCAGCACACAGTCCAGAATTCGGGTGGAATCTGGATCTGCGTTGACCCGACCAACGAAACTGTGATCAATCTTAATATAATCGATGTGCAGATCATGGAGATAAGAAAGTCCCGAGTACCCCGTACCAAAATCATCCAGCGCAATGACAAAGCCATTTTCATGCAGAATATTTAGTCGCTGGACAAGGTTTTCATCAACATGCAAAGCTTCACGCTCAGTAACCTCAAGAACGAGATTCAAATCATGGCGCGTGAAGCTGTCCCGGTATTTCAGACACTCTTCAACAAACGTAGGCGAAATAATATGTGAGGCGCTAAAATTAATCCCTACATGGAAACCTTCCGGCAGTTTACTTGCGATCGCGTTCATTTGTGTGGCGACCTGGTTCATCAGACTTTGGGTGAGCGGAACTATCAACCCTGATTTTTCAGCAAGTGGAATAAATGCTGCGGGTGAAATATATCCTCCGCGAGGATGTTTCCACCTGGCAAGTACTTCTACGCCGCGTAACGTCCCTTCCCGGCCATTAACCACGGGTTGGTAAAAAGGTACAATTTCACCATTGCTTATTGCTCTACGCAGGATCTCTTCAGGTGTGTCACTCTTGTTAAAATATTTATCAAGCAAAAAAGCAGCAGAACAGGAGATTAACAGGCTGAATATCAAAATACCCAAACCTTTATCGATAAGTCTGGTGAAATTAAATAGCGGCGGTTGGTTATAGATAATACTGAAATGATATTCTGTGGAATTTACCCGTCCAGAAAATTGATGGCTGCCATTGAGAGTTGTCACATCTCCTGACGGTCCAATAATGCTATTCCCCACGCGCAAAGTATATTTCACCCCCTTCAACGGCACATTGAGCGCCCCGCGGATATGCTGGTCACTAATTGTCACCAGGATACGCGTATCAGCGAATTGAATCTGATAAAGGAGGATGGGTAATCTATTTACGGTGTCGATCGCCGGAGCCAATAGCAAATTGTTGTCAGATATAACAGGAATACGGGATAGCAGAACCCGATTACCTGGTAGCGATGTACACCAGACTGCACCTTGTTTGAGAATGATGATCGTCCGCAGATGTGGTTTCAGCGCAGCCTCTGTACCTAGTTGGTATTGTTCATCCAGATCGCACCTCTTCCCGGCAATTTTCATTGCCGTTCGAGTCGCCTGTGACGCTTCCTCAAGAATATGATTAATGTTGTTAGCGGCGTACCTCGCCCCCGCCAGGCTCTCTGCTTTTGCGGAATACCAGAGCTGAAAATTCAAAATAGACACACCAGTAAGAAACAAGCACACCGCAACGAGGATGGGGATAAGTGTATTGCGCATTTGCGTGTCCCGGGGCCATTATTTTGTGTTCATTCGCTCAATCTGGCGTCTACAAAGAGCATGGTAGAGAGAACCAGAAATATCCATACTCTTGATGAAATTTTGCCCTCTATGCCGTAACTTAAAGCAGAGAAAAAGCATTGGACAACAAAACGGAACAAGAATATTGGTCAGGCAAAGTTCTCTGTGTCCCCTTCACTTTTATACATAAGCTATCAATAAGTAAGGATATGATGAACTGGCACAACGTCGATGGGGCCTCGCTGGTAAGGTGGGTGTTAATTTTCCAGTACGTGCCCCCGCGTCTTTTCTTCGATAGCGGCGGCTCCAGATCATAAGATGGAGATGCCAGACCATGTCGCTCAATAGCCACATCCCAAATCAGCACCAATACATACAGCAAAATCACTAGAATGAATGTGAAACACGGATAGCAGTAATATAAGCCTTACACGTTAAAACAAGAAAAATAACTTTTTCTGATGAACTTACCTAACCAATTAGAATTAAAAAGAAATCACTAATCGCTATATTTAGCAAGTCGGACTATAGGGACAATATAATACAGACTCTGGTTACATAAGACGTTCACTTTTCACAAACCACCACGTTACAAATTGTAAAGATTAACTCTTCCAGTTTGCATTCAACTTGTCTGGTCATATCTAAATAGATATGTAAAATTGATAACGGCTGGGAATCATTCAATACTCGCACTATAGAAAGTTCGCCAGCCTGCCGCAGGCACGTGCTTTCATATGACGTGTCTGCGGTTTCGTTGTGATATTTAAATAGTAGTACTGGTGAATTATGAGCAATCCGAATCCATGCATGACGTGTGGTGCCTGTTGTGCATTTTTCCGCGTCTCTTTTTACTGGGCCGAAGCTGATGATGCAGGCGGCACCATACCGGCTCATCTGACTGAGCAGATATCCCCTTACCACCGATGTATGCGCGGTACTAACCAGAAGAATCCACGCTGTGTTGCCCTGGCTGGAACGCCTGGAAAAAACGCCTGCTGCACAATATACAAGAATCGCTCATCCACATGTAGAGAATTCGCCATGTCTGGCGAGCATGGAGAAATTAATGAGGCATGTAATCGCGCCCGAGCTAAATATGGGCTACCGCCAATTTAAAACCGCGCCTCCTTAATAAGGCATTCAGGTGTCAAAATCAACCATACCGCGACATTATTGTTGCGGTTTAATTATTAACAATGAAAAATGAAATTATAAAATAACGCATCGACAATAATTAACATCGTTAAAATTAAATATCCTTGCGTGAAAATAGAATATTTTATATTCCCATAGACGAATTTTTTCATGTTATGATATAATATAATACGATGAAAAAACACAAGTTATCAACTTGTCGGTAATGTAAATAAATTTCGAGGAGATCATTCCAGTGGGACGTAAATGGGCCAATATTGTTGCTAAAAAAACGGCTAAAGACGGTGCAACGTCTAAAATATATGCAAAATTCGGTGTAGAAATCTATGCTGCAGCTAAACAAGGTGAACCAGACCCTGAATTAAATACATCTTTAAAATTCGTTATTGAGCGTGCGAAGCAGGCACAAGTTCCAAAACACGTCATTGATAAAGCAATTGATAAAGCTAAAGGTGGCGGAGATGAAACGTTCGTACAAGGACGTTATGAAGGTTTTGGCCCCAATGGTTCAATGATTATCGCCGAAACGTTAACTTCAAATGTTAACCGCACGATTGCTAATGTTCGCACAATTTTCAACAAAAAAGGCGGAAATATCGGAGCGGCAGGTTCTGTCAGCTATATGTTTGACAATACTGGAGTGATTGTATTTAAAGGAACAGATCCTGACCATATTTTTGAAATTTTGCTTGATGCTGAAGTTGATGTTCGCGATGTGACCGAAGAAGAAGGAAATATCGTTATTTATACTGAGCCTACAGACCTTCACAAAGGAATTGCAGCGCTAAAAGCAGCCGGAATTACTGAGTTCTCAACAACAGAATTAGAAATGATTGCTCAATCAGAAGTTGAGCTTTCACCAGAAGATTTAGAAATCTTTGAGGGACTTGTTGATGCCCTTGAAGATGATGATGATGTTCAAAAAGTATATCATAACGTTGCAAATCTCTAATTATGAATTTAAGAAATCTGCCTTTATGGCAGATTTCTTCACCTTATCTTAGATTTACCTAAAAACTCCGCATTAAATCCAGTACCTCTACCGCTCCCGGCATGTTAAGGCATTAGCGCTTTCTGATTTCAGTGATGTAGGTAATGGCAGCATGTTCAACAAAATTGGACACGTCGTCATAGGCTTCTTTACCGACGGGAGAATTGAATGCCGCGATAGCGTCTTCAAGTGAGTCGAACCACAGTTCGGAGAAACCGTCGACGGGGGAATCGGGATATTTTTCCCGATCGATGGGGTTGAGTACATAACCTCTTAAGCCGGGGAGTCTGAGCGCTATCGCTGTATGTACCTCATCCCAGTATTTAACAAAATCGTCGAAGCTCTGTCCTTTTTTACGGGTAAGAAAGCCCACATGTTTGAAACCGTTAGCAGATAACATCATATTCTCCTCTGTATTAATTCATGTTTTTGTAAAACTGGCCGGCGAAATCCGGCATCGTTTTGCAATTTAGATGAAGCGTAATAGAGAAGGTGACTATGGCTGTTTTTCTTCGTGCGATAAACACGCTTTCACTCGTCTCTGAGTAGACATAGATTCTACAAATCGTTTTCAATTTATTGTAAAATAAATCTATGTATACAGGGCTAATACCTCTCACGGACAATTATGAGAAGAACAGATCATCTGGGGGGAATTACGGCTTTTGTCGCCACAGCCCAGCAAGGAAGTTTTACGGCAGCAGCGGAAAAGCTGGGGCTGACAAAGTCTGCCATAGGAAAAAGCGTCAGTCGTCTGGAAGACCGCCTCGGGTTGAAGCTTTTTCAACGTTCCACCCGTCGGTTGAGCCTGACGCCTGATGGCGAGCGTTTTCTTGCCAGTTGCCAGAGCGCAATAGATATCCTGGAGCAGGCTGAGGCGGAACTGACGTCACATACCTGCCAGCCCTCCGGGCGCCTGCGGGTAGATTTACCTGCAGCCTTCGGACGACAGCGCATCCTTCCTATCCTGCTTGATATCACCCGACGCTACCCCGAACTGGCGTTGACCGTTACGTTCAGCGAGCGGTTCGTTGACCTGATTGATGAGGGGATCGATCTTGTCGTTCGCATTGGTGAGCTGTCAGACAGCAGTGGGCTGGTTGCCAGAAGACTGACAACCCAGAAGCTGGTGATCTGCGCCTCTCCAGATTATCTGTTCAACCACGGCGAGCCTGTCAGTATCGATGACCTGAATCACCATCAGTGCGTTGTCGGCTTTCGCCGTAACCAGCCTGTTTCGTGGTTGCTGAAAGAGGGGGATGGTCAAATCAGCCGCTTTGTCCCTCCGCCGACCCATGAGTTTGCCGATGGTGACGCGATGCTCGCTGCTACCCTGGCGGGAGGGGGATTGTCGCAACTCCCCCTCTGGTTGGTGGGCAGATATCTCGACGAGGGTAAATTGCGGGAAGTGCTGCCCGGACACTCCGGCGGGGAGATGCCTATCAGCGCGCTGTGGCCAAAAAGCCGCCAACTGCTGCCCAAAATCCGCTATGTAGTGGATACCCTGGTCAGGGCTGCGGAAGACGGCCTGCTTGATTAATTATTCCCTGCTATCGGACCAGAAGGGGTAATCTGTATAGCCTTTTTCATCTCCGCCGTACATCGTTGCCCGGTTAACGTCATTCAACGGCCAGTCATTAACCATTCGTTCCACAAGATCCGGGTTCGCAATGTAAGGCCGACCAAAACCAATCAGGTCAGCTTTCCCCTCCTGGAGATATGCTTCGGCACGCTGCTTATCAAAGCCACCGGTAATAATCAAAGGTCCGGAATAAGCTGCACGAAATTTTTCAATAAACCCGGCAGGGATGGCCTGTTCTCCCAGTGTTTGCTGGTCGCTCAGATGAACATACGAGAGAGAACGGGCGCTGAGTTTATCAGCAAGCATCAGCCAGGTTTCTTCCTCGCCATCAAAAGGACGCATGTCAAACAGACGCCCGAAGGGAGCCAGGCGGATACCCGTTTTACCTGAGCCGATGGCCGTAGAGATTGCGTCAGTCACTTCCAGAACAAAGCGCAGGCGATTGTCAGTATCCGCGCCACCGTACTCATCCTTGCGAGTATTCAGCCCACCATTAATAAACTGCTCAAGCAGATAGCCATTGGCGGCGTGGATCTCAACACCATCAAAGCCCGCCCGAATAGCATTTTTAGCGGCCTGAACGTAATCCTGCACCACGGCTTTAATCTCGGGGATCGACAGCGCACGGGGTTCCGATACCGGAACCGGACCGGGTTTGCCGTTTTCGTCGCGTGCGTAGCAGGTGGAATTATTGGCTTTAACTGCCACCGAACTGACGGGGGCCTGTCCATTAGCCTGCAAACTTGTGTGAGAAATTCGCCCGACGTGCCAAAGTTGAATATAAATTTTTCCGCCAGCGTCGTGGACCGCTTTTGTAACTTTTCCCCATCCCTGCACCTGAGCATCGCTGTAGATTCCGGGAGTGAAAAGGTAACCCTGTCCCTGGACGGAGATTTGCGATCCTTCTGTAATAATGAGCCCTGCAGATGCGCGCTGCTGATAATATTTTGCAGTCAGTTCATCTGGAGTATCGTCTGAAATTGCCCGTGAGCGGGTCATTGGTGCCATAACGACGCGATTTGCCAAGTTAGTGTCACCGACCTGAAACGGGGTAAATAATTTTTCCATTTTTATCTCCTTTACTGGAGGAAGTATGATGGTCTCAACGACGTAATAAAAAAACAGCACTCTGGTCCGAACTAAGTAGACATAATTTCTACATTTAGTGTTCTCTCAGTATTAAGCCGTCATATTTTTGTTTTTAGGTGATGTCCCACGTGGAGATAAAGCCTGCCGCAAAGTTGATGAAGGCTCAGTACATCTGCTTCTGGCACATAACAGTCTTCCAGACAGCGGTCGATATATTCACTCGGCCCCGTATCAGTTCATCCAGTGCGGTTGCTTTGTTCATGGCTTTGATGATGTCCCGTTTCAGGAAATCAATATGCCGGTTATCCAGCTCAAGAAAATGCTGCTGCACCACAGGGGTATTCCGTCGAGAATACTGGCAATTTCACCTGCAATCCGTGAAAGCACAAAAGTACAAAATGCGGTTTCCACCACTTCAGCAGAGTCTCTGGTATTTTCAGCTCCTGTGCGTCGGTCTGCGCACGTGTAAGTTCTGAATAGTACGGACATTCGCACCCAAAATGTCAGCCGACTGCTTTTTGTTGACTTCCATTGTTCATTCCACGGAAAAAACAGAGAAGGAAGCGGCAGAGGCCAAAAAGCCCATTTTCAGTAACTGTCGTTTTCTTTCTTTTTAGGCGGTGTTTTAAATAAAAACATTAAGTTACTGTGAAGAAGAACGAAACGCCTTAAACCGGAAAATTTTCATAAATAGAGAAAACCCGCGCGCCTTCCCCCCCCGTAGTCTGCCGGATTGCCGGAAAGGGCCTGCAAAATTTTAGTCACCAAGTCCAGTTATAAGAGGAGCATTCCTGTCTCATATTCTCTTTTTCTGCTCCTCACTCTGAGGGAAATAACGATTTTTGGAAGTAATAGCAACCGCAACAGTCTTGCGTAATGATGGCGGCATCATTCATCTCTCGCAGTCTTACGCCTCTCTTCTTTAATCTTGAAATGTGACGGAGTTCCGGCAATGCCCAGAAACCAGCATTACAGGCCGATGTGCCACAGGCGACGCCAGTTGTTATTATCAATGGATTTCATATCCTCACCCCGATGTGCGCGAATGGTGCAGTATGTTTGAAAAGATCGGAGTCTACGGGTTAGTTTTTACAGCAAACATTGTTCACAACAACACTAAAAAACAGAAATTTAAAATAATAGGGTTAAAAACCATGTATTAAATAATAATGCGCGATATGTTTTGTTATTTAGTGTATTGTATACGACCATTTACACAGGAAAAGCCTATGTCAGAACGTAAAGACTCAAAATCACGCCGTAATTATCTCGTTAAATGCTCCTGCCCAAACTGCACCCAAGAATCAGAACACAGTTTTTCCAGAGTACAAAAAGGTGCCCTTTTAATCTGCCCTCATTGCAACAAAGTATTCCAAACAAATCTTAAAGCTGTTGCCTGATTTTTGATTACTTATCAAGAGCTTTGATATTTTAATAATATATTTAAATCAGATAAGAAAAAACCCGCCTGAGCGGGTTTGAGATTGTGGTGCTTTTTGTGGGAGTCACCCACTTACGCACTTTGTTTTACTATGCCAGCAGTTAGCTTCTGCTATTAAACTATTCATACAGCAAACCTGTACTTCACCACAAAATGGGATTCTATATCCATTACTCTATCTGCATCTCTACTCAGGCATCAGCCATCTTCGTTATCGTATACAGTCGAGTCCTGGATTTTAATCGGTAATTATAACATTTGCTGCCGCAGGACCTTTAGCACCACTCTCTACAGAGAAGGTAACCTTTTGACCTTCAAATAAGGTTCGATAATTATCATTCTGAATCGCAGAAAAATGCACAAACACATCTTTACTACCATCAACAGGAGAAATAAAGCCGAAACCTTTATCAGCGTTAAACCATTTTACTAAACCAGTCATTTTATTTGACATTCTACATTCCTTAACTTGAGCCTTTCGGCATAAATGGTTTGTATAACAGAAACGACTTCGTACTTAATTGGAGAGACTCAAAGAAGGAATAAGTGAATAACACCTGAAATGAGAACTGCTTTAGTAAACTACTTCGTATATCGTCTGTTCTTCAAACCGACGCAATCATTAACGCATAGTTGTACACATAGAAGCAATGTTTATTTTAGACATCCAGCCACCCCTCCAATTTAAAACACAAAAAACTCTCATTAGCGGGTTTTCTACTTTTTCTCAACACCGGATATACAAAGCCCATCGTTGAGAAAATCTCACCCATGTTTTTTGAAGCAAAAAGCAAGCATCATGCCGCCATCTTCGCTGAAAATTATTTATATTGTCAATTTCCTTAACTGCACCTCACATACGCTTCTTCCTGCCAGCACTTTGTAACCAGTTTATCAATAACGTCAGCATATCCTTTATCCCATTGATAATCCGTCATGTCTGGAACCAGCTTCTGGACATGACATCACACCTGGGGGGCGGTAAACGACTAAACCAATTTCCATTGCAACGTCCGCACATCTTATAAACAGGCACGCCATGAAGCCGGATTCTTTTTTATCCAGGACAATACCTTTACCCTTACACCCTCTGCTCACCGTGCTGACTTCTCCCTTGCCATGACAATACTGACATAGTTTCTTCTCCCACCAGGTTGACGGTATATCCGAGCAGCGTTGGCATTTCGGATAACTTCAGCTCAGGTTTACGCTTCACCTCCACAGAGGTCAAACGCTGGATACAAAAAATTGTATGTGCGCATAAACGTCCCTGTTTAGCGCAGAAGCCACCGGAGTTGTTCAGGCTCCGATAGGGTAATTATGCCGTTTTGATTTCCCAAAAACATCGATACAGTTAAAATACTTTTACTCTCTGGAAGCCTTTCTTAGCTCTCCTGGTGTTATCTTAAAACGATTATGGAATCTTTCAGTAAAACGAGAAGGACACTTATAACCATTTTCTCTGGCAATCTCGCTTATGGATTTTATAGTCGTTTGTATAGCAGACAACGCATTATTTAACCTCACATCGTCCAATATACTTTGAAAACTTACCCCCTCGTTTGCCAGACGGCGATGTAATGTGGAAACAGAAATGTAGAGATATCTCGCAACCTTGTTTGCTGTCCATTTTGCTCCTGGTTCGGATAGCAGCAGGTTATAACAATGACTTATCAGTGATTGTTTACTATCTGATAAAAGTAAATAATTAGCATGATTTACTCCTAACGAAAGTAGAACAGCCATTGCTAAATGCTCCTGAATTTGAGTTGAGAAACCTCGAAAAATAGATATTTTTAGCTGCTCCCAACAATATATTAACTCAGGGTTCTGAGGTAAACAGAACCCTGTTTTGTTACGTGTTTGATCAGTTACCGCAAAAAATTTTTGGAATTTTTCAATTAGTTCAATGGGAAAGTAAAGCATTTCTGCAAGATAAAGACCTGCTTCTGGATAATTCGCAATATAAAACTCATGTCCACATGGAAATAACATTATTTGATTATTATCAACAGTCAAACTATGCGTCTCCCAATTGATAATTTTTTTCCCTGACGGATACGACATAAAGCTGGCACAATAGCCCTAACCATATGAATCTCATGATGTTTATGCATCCGTATTTCTTCAATCTTTAGGTTGGTCTTACCTTTTGCCAGCATACTCTCACCCTACTTTATCTCATAAACTGGTGTTATCTCAGCGGTTGTGATTTTATTGGCATTAAGCATATAACCAACTAACGCTCCGCTGGAATTAGAATCTACAGGAATCTTGTCAGTTTTCAGAGCCCATACTTTAAACTGGTAATGATGCGGTTTATCCCCTTTCAGAGGACATGCACCACCAAATCCGGCATAGCCAAAATCATTTCGGCCTTGAACAGCACCTGTCGGAAGTTTTGTACCATCACGTCTTCCTGCATCAGCAGGCAAATATGTTACTGTTGCTGGAATATTAACAACAGTCCAGTGCCACCAACCACTACCAGTAGGTGCATCTGGATCATAAACAGTTACGGCGAAACTTTTAGTGCCCTCAGGGGCACCAGACCAGGTTAATGAGGGCGATATATTGCCACCTTCACACCCAAATCCGGAAAAGATATGAGACTTTGTAAGTTGTTTTCCTGTTTTTATTTCACTACTTGTGACCTGAAACTCTGCGGCCTGCGCAGAAAATGTGATGAATACCAATACACTTGAAACGATAAGTTTTTCATAAAAACCTCTTTGTTATGACCTATCGTTATTTTATTTGATATTCCTTTATCTCATTATGCATAAAGACGCAATGTTCATGCAAAAGCAATCATAATTATAAAATAGACCCCAGCATTAACCATAATATGCACGAATCATATTGATGTTATCTAAATAGATTTTAGGTTTATTATTAGTCATGCGGGCATAAGTTAGTATGATTTATAGACGGCTATTCTTGAACCAGAATACGTGCAATTTCACTGACAAGGATTTTTTGCATCTTGTTGAGTTTCCTAAGATGCCTCCTGTTGTACAACTCTTAAGTTGCCGTTAAATTCGCTAAGAAAATTTCATCCGATAAGTCAAGGCATGTAAAATATGAAAATTAACAAAATACTATCATCCGCAACATTATTGTATGGTATGTCAGTAGTCATGTCGGTCGGGAATTGTTCAACAACTGTCCAGACTAATCTTCCTGGTTACACCCCTGGTGCAGATGTCATTAATGTTTCATCGACCAGAAACCAGGTCGATCTTATTGGTGATGTTGTTTATTCCCAGATAAAAGGGACTCGTTCTGTCAGACAGCTTCACATGTCAGTTCTTGTCCCGCGAACAAATGATTTGAAACCAGCCATTATTTACTATCCTGGCGGCGGGTTCATGTCTTCTGAACATGACAAATTTATTGAAATGAGAATGGCTCTGGCAGAAGCTGGTTTTGTTGTAGCCGCTGTAGAATACAGAACAATTCCTGATACATTTCCAGCGCCAGTTGAGGATGGAAAAGCTGCAATACGTTACCTGAGAGAGCATGCCAGCGATTATGGGGTTGATCCTCAAAGAATCGGAGTTCTGGGTGACTCTGCCGGTGGATGGCTTGCCCAGATGATGGGAACTACAAATGGTGACAAAACCTTTGATAAAGGTGACTTTCTTCAGCAATCATCAGATGTTCAGGCAGTTGCCACACTTTATGGGATTTCTGACTTGTTGAATATTGGTGAGGGGTTCCCTGAATCAGTGCAGGAGGTTCATCGATCTCCTGCCGTAACCGAAGCTTTAATGATCAATGGCCCTGCATTCAGAAGTTTTGCGGGAGCCCCCATCACAGCGTCAAAAGAAAAAGCGCTAAACGCCAGCCCAATCGGACATATGAAAGGAGTAAAACCCCCATTTCTTATTATGCATGGTAGCAAAGACACTCTGGTTTCACCGGAGCAAAGTGCCAAACTATTCAGAATGTTGAAAAAGAACGGCAATAATGCTGAGTACGTGCTGGTAGAAGGGGCTGAGCATGGAGATAATACATGGTATCAGCCAATTATTATAAACAGGGTTGTTGAGTGGTTTACTAAAAATCTGGGAGTCCCTATGAAAACCACCACCCAACAACAAAACCCAAACGCTAACCTGTAAAAAGCAGCCCGCATTTACATGCGGGCTGACATATTCCATTTGGTTAAAAAGAAATTATTTTTAATGTGGTGCGCTTCGTGACAACAAGTTAATTACCAACACTCCGGCACAAATCAATATCATGCCTATAATGGCTGGCAGATCCAGACGTTGGCCGAAAAATCCCCAGGAAAGTAAACTAATCAGGACTATACCGACTCCTGACCAGATAGCATAAGCAATCCCTGTAGGAATATAAGCCAATGTTTGAGCTAATAACCAGAATGATGCACAGTAACAAATAATTGTACCAACAGAGGGCCATAACCGTGTAAAGCCATCTGAATACTTCATTAAGGTTGTACCAATCACCTCTGCAAATATTGCACCACCAAGATAAATATAAGGATTCATAGCATAGTCTTTCCTGTTAATACCGGAGAGAATTGTACTACAGTTTGAACTTAACTCACCGGTTTCATCCCGGTGCATTCATTGATGTTCGTTTATATACCATCGATAACCTGAATTCCTGTCTGCGCCACTTTAGCCACTGCCTGATTTATACTGGTTACTGAAACAGAAAGCCACAGAGCAGAAGGTGGCGCCATGGCACCGGACATTATCCTGCTGCGTACCGGGATCGACGTGAGGGCTGTCAAACAGGGAGATAATGCGTGGCACAAATTACGGCTCAGCGTCATTACCGCTTCTGAAATTCACAACGTTATAGCAAAACCCCGTTCAGGAAATAAGTAGCCTGACATGAGAAGTACATGCCGAGTTTTGACGAGATGGTGCCGGAGTTCATCAAAAAAATGGACGAGACATTGGCTGAAATTGGTTTTGTATTTGGGGAGCAATGGCGATGAAGCATACTCACGATAATATCCGCGTAGGCGCGATCACTTTCGTCAAACCGATCGTTATCATGATAATTGAGGTAAAGAATGGCGCAAAGTAGCGTTGTGAAAATTTAAACGTCTCAACGCCTCCTTGAATTTCTCACCCCATATGAAAAAGAACCAAACAGCCCGCTTTGAGCGAAAAACGAACTATGATATTAGCAAGAAAGCATCACTGTTAATATTCGAACAATTAATGCTCAGCTATTTCTCTATTATTTACAATCAGAAAGGACGTGTAATGGGTAAGGTTGATGAACTAAAGATGAAATATCCGGACGCGAATGCCTGGCAAATGGGCGACAGCCCTGAACTGGCTAACGAGCTTGCAGCACTTATAGAAAAAGGGATTAAAACGGCCTCCTGTGGCTCTTATGCCTCTTATCAGAAGGAAGAATTTGCCCCAAGGATTGGGAGCTATAACATCATCCTTGACGGCCAGGATGTACCGGTATGCGTGACCAGGCTGGTGTCGATGCAACTGGTGTGTTTTTGTGATGTTACTGCCGAGTTAGCTCGCAAGGAAGGTGAAGGCGATTTGAGCCTTGAATATTGGCAGAGAGAGCATCAACGATTTTTCACCCAGGAAGGTCATTTTTCTGAAGATATGGAGTTGATTATGGAAGAGTTTGAAGTTGTTGAGGTTCTGTAAGATGAGATAAACGAGCTGACGTTATATCAATTGGCATTTATAACAATGTCCGCACCTGACACATAGCGGATCTAAATATTAACGAGCGTCCACCAAATAGAGGAATGTCTAATAGGAACCTGGCCGTAGAACTGTCATCTGACTGACCAACCGACCCCAAACAACTAAGAGGTTTTGATAACTTATTTTGATAACCGTTAGCAAACTTACATAAAACAACGGGCGTGTCATACGCCCGTTACAATATTTAACACATGTAGTGATTACATGTTTTTGATGATCGCATCACCAAACTCTGAACATTTCAGCAGTTTAGCGCCTTCCATCAGACGTTCGAAGTCATAGGTTACGGTCTTAGCGTTAATTGCGCCTTCCATACCTTTAACAATTAAGTCAGCCGCTTCAACCCAGCCCATATGGCGCAGCATCATCTCAGCGGAGAGAATGATAGAGCCTGGGTTTACTTTGTCCTGACCGGCATATTTCGGTGCTGTACCGTGGGTGGCTTCAAACAGTGCGCATTCGTCACCGATGTTTGCACCGGGGGCGATACCGATACCGCCAACCTGTGCTGCCAGTGCGTCAGAAATGTAGTCACCGTTGAGGTTCATACAGGCGATAACGTCGTATTCAGCCGGACGCAGCAGGATCTGTTGCAGGAATGCGTCAGCAATCACGTCTTTAATGACGATCTCTTTGCCGGTGTTCGGGTTTTTGACTTTCAGCCACGGGCCGCCGTCGATCAGTTCACCGCCAAACTCTTCACGCGCCAACTGGTAACCCCAGTCTTTAAACGCGCCTTCGGTGAACTTCATGATATTGCCTTTGTGCACCAGGGTCACTGAGTCACGGTCGTTGGCAATTGCGTATTCGATTGCTGCTCGTACCAGACGTTTGGTGCCTTCTTCAGAACACGGCTTAATGCCGATACCGCAATGTTCCGGGAAGCGAATTTTCTTCACCCCCATCTCTTCACGCAGGAATTTGATCACTTTCTCAGCGTCAGCAGAGTCAGCTTTCCATTCGATACCTGCATAAATGTCTTCCGAGTTTTCACGGAAGATGACCATATCAGTCAATTCAGGGTGTTTAACCGGGCTTGGAGTGCCCTGGTAGTAACGAACCGGGCGCAGGCAGATGTAGAGATCCAGTTCCTGGCGCAGTGCTACGTTCAGAGAACGAATACCGCCACCAACCGGAGTAGTCAGCGGGCCTTTGATGGCAACGCGATATTCACGAATCAGATCAAGGGTTTCAGCAGGTAGCCAGACGTCCTGACCATAAACCTGGGTGGATTTTTCACCGGTGTAAATTTCCATCCAGGAGATTTTACGCTCGCCTTTATAGGCTTTCTCGACTGCAGCGTCGACCACTTTCAGCATGGCTGGGGTTACATCTACACCGATTCCATCACCTTCAATGTAAGGGATAATCGGATTTTCAGGAACGTTGAGTTTGCCGTTTTGCAGGGTGATCTTCTTGCCTTGTGCCGGAACAACTACTTTACTTTCCATTCACCTCTCCTTCGAGCGCTTCTGGTTTGCTCGTCTGCCACCACGTTGCACATGCGTTTGCGTCCTGCCACACGGATGCATTAGAGCAATTTTTTGTTAATGATTTGTAATTGGCTTGTCAATACTACCCTATTGTTTGTCGTCATGAAAGATGCGCGTTATTAGGCTATAATGCGGCAATTCATAAACCCTGAAAATACCATGCAAAAAACTTCTTTTAGAAATCACCAGGTTAAGCGATTCAGCTCGCAACGTTCCACCAGGCGCAAACCTGAAAACCAGCCCACGCGCGTGATCCTGTTCAATAAACCCTACGATGTTCTTCCGCAGTTCACCGATGAAGCCGGGCGCAAAACATTAAAAGAATTCATCCCTGTTCAGGGCGTTTATGCGGCAGGTCGTCTCGACAGAGATAGCGAAGGGTTACTGGTGCTGACGAATAATGGCGCGTTACAGGCGCGTTTAACCCAGCCGGGCAAACGCACCGGAAAAATCTATTATGTGCAGGTGGAAGGCATTCCCACGCAAGACGTACTTGAAGCCTTACGCAATGGCGTAACCTTAAATGATGGCCCTACCCTGCCCGCAGGTGTGGAACTGGTTGAAGAACCGGAGTGGTTATGGCCACGTAATCCACCAATTCGTGAGCGTAAAAGTATTCCTACCTCCTGGCTTAAGATCACCTTATATGAAGGACGTAATCGCCAGGTGCGCCGCATGACCGCCCATGTTGGTTTCCCCACGCTGCGACTGATTCGCTATGCGATGGGTAATTACACGCTGGATAATCTTGCCAATGGCGAATGGCGAGAAGCGACAGAATAAGGACGCAAAATGTTTAAACCGCACGTTACCGTTGCCTGCGTGGTGCACGCAGAAGGCAAATTTTTAGTCGTTGAAGAGACGATTAATGGTAAAGCGTTATGGAACCAACCCGCCGGGCATCTGGAGGCGGATGAAACATTAACAGAAGCAGCGGCGCGTGAGCTGTGGGAAGAAACCGGCATCAGCGCGCAACCGCAATATTTCATCCGTATGCATCAGTGGATTGCGCCGGATAAGACGCCATTTTTGCGCTTCCTGTTTGCCATTGAGCTTGAGCAAATATGCCCAACACACCCTCATGACAGTGATATCGACTGTTGCCGTTGGGTCAGTGCTGAAGAGATTTTACAGGCACCAAATCTGCGCTCGCCATTAGTGGCAGAAAGTATTCGTTGTTATCAAAGCGGGCAACATTATCCGCTGGAGATGATTGGCGAGTTTAACTGGCCTTTTACAAAGGGTGTCATCTAAAAGGCTGCGTGATAGAATACGCCGCCTTGAAGTTCAATGTCGTGAGTAATCCAATGTCTGAAACCGCAAAAAAAGTGATCGTCGGCATGTCCGGCGGCGTCGATTCCTCCGTTTCTGCCTGGCTGTTGCAACAACAGGGATATCAGGTCGAAGGCCTGTTTATGAAGAACTGGGAAGAAGACGACGGTGAGGAATATTGCACGGCGGCAGCGGATCTGGCTGATGCCCAGGCTGTCTGCGATAAGCTCGGCATTGAACTGCACACTGTCAACTTTGCAGCCGAGTACTGGGACAACGTCTTTGAACTGTTCCTTGCTGAATATAAAGCGGGTCGCACGCCGAACCCGGATATTCTGTGCAACAAAGAGATCAAATTTAAAGCCTTCCTCGAATTTGCCGCCGAAGATTTAGGTGCCGATTATATTGCTACCGGCCATTACGTTCGTCGTGCAGATGTCAATGGCAAGAGCCGCCTGCTGCGTGGTCTGGACAGCAACAAAGACCAGAGCTACTTCCTTTATACACTTAGCCATGAGCAGATAGCGCAAAGCCTGTTCCCGGTTGGCGAACTGGAAAAACCGCAGGTACGTAAGATTGCGGAAGATCTCGGTCTGGTCACCGCGAAGAAAAAAGATTCTACCGGGATCTGCTTTATCGGTGAACGTAAATTCCGCGAGTTTCTTGGCCGTTATCTCCCGGCGCAACCGGGAAAAATCATTACTGTCGATGGTGATGAGATTGGCGAGCACCAGGGGCTGATGTATCACACCCTCGGACAGCGTAAAGGCCTGGGCATCGGTGGCACCAAAGACGGCACTGAAGAGCCGTGGTACGTGGTGGATAAAGACGTCGAGAACAACATTCTGATTGTTGCGCAGGGTCATGAACACCCACGTCTGATGTCTGTCGGATTGATTGCCCAGCAACTGCACTGGGTCGATCGCGAACCTTTCACCGGCACTATGCGTTGCACGGTGAAAACCCGCTACCGCCAGACTGACATTCCATGCACCGTCAAGGCGCTGGATGATGATCGCATTGAAGTGATTTTCGATGAGCCGGTTGCGGCCGTCACTCCAGGTCAATCCGCCGTCTTCTATAACGGTGAAGTGTGCCTCGGCGGCGGCATCATTGAGCAGCGTCTGCCGCTGCCAGTCTGATTATTTTCTTACTTAAAACAAGGAAGCAGTGAACGTGGCAAAGAATTACTATGACATCACCCTCGCCCTGGCCGGTATTTGTCAGGCGGCACGCCTGGTACAACAGCTTGCTCACCAGGGGCATTGTGATGCCGATGCGCTACACGTCTCACTCAACAGTATTATCGATGTGAACCCCAGCTCCACGCTGGCGGTTTTTGGCGGCAGCGAAGCCAACCTGCGCGTCGGGCTGGAAACCCTGCTCGGCGTGCTCAATGCCAGCAGTCGCCAGGGCTTAAACGCTGAGTTAACCCGCTACACCCTTAGCCTGATGGTGCTTGAGCGCAAACTCTCGTCTGCCAAAGGTGCGCTCGACACTCTGGGTAACCGGATTAACGGTCTGCAACGCCAGCTCGAACATTTCGATTTACAGTCGGAAACGCTGATGAGCGCAATGGCTGCTATTTATGTTGATGTTATCAGCCCACTTGGCCCACGTATTCAGGTCACCGGTTCCCCTGCCGTACTGCAAAGCCCACAGGTGCAGGCGAAAGTTCGCGCTACCCTGCTGGCAGGCATTCGCGCCGCCGTGCTCTGGCACCAGGTTGGCGGCGGACGTCTACAACTGATGTTTTCTCGTAATCGCCTGACCACTCAGGCAAAACAAATTCTTGCTCATTTAACCCCGGAGTTGTGATCTATGGAATTATCCTCACTGACCGCCGTTTCCCCTGTCGACGGACGCTACGGCGATAAAGTCAGCGCGCTGCGCGGGATTTTCAGCGAATATGGTTTGCTGAAATTCCGTGTACAAGTTGAAGTACGTTGGCTGCAAAAACTGGCCGCGCACGCAGCGATCAAGGAAGTTCCTGCTTTTGCTGCCGACGCAATCGGTTACCTTGATGCAATCGTCGCTAATTTCAGTGAAGAAGATGCGGCGCGAATCAAAACCATTGAGCGTACCACTAACCACGACGTTAAAGCGGTTGAGTATTTCCTGAAAGAAAAAGTGGCTGAGATCCCAGAACTGCACGCAGTTTCTGAATTTATTCACTTTGCCTGCACCTCAGAAGACATCAACAACCTCTCCCACGCATTGATGCTGAAAACCGCGCGTGATGAAGTGATCCTGCCGTACTGGCGTCAACTGATTGACGGCATTAAAGATCTGGCTGTTCAGTATCGCGATATTCCGCTGCTATCCCGTACCCACGGTCAGCCAGCGACACCGTCAACCATCGGTAAAGAGATGGCTAACGTCGCTTATCGTATGGAGCGCCAGTTCCGCCAGCTTAATCAGGTGGAAATCCTCGGCAAAATCAACGGTGCGGTCGGTAACTATAATGCCCACATCGCCGCGTATCCGGAAGTTGACTGGCATCAGTTCAGTGAAGAGTTTGTCACCTCACTGGGTATTCAGTGGAACCCGTACACCACCCAGATTGAACCACACGACTACATTGCCGAACTGTTTGATTGCATCGCGCGCTTTAACACCATTCTGATCGACTTTGACCGTGACGTCTGGGGTTATATCGCCCTTAACCATTTCAAACAGAAAACCATCGCCGGTGAGATTGGTTCTTCCACCATGCCGCACAAGGTTAACCCAATCGACTTCGAAAACTCCGAAGGTAACCTGGGGCTTTCCAACGCGGTGTTGCAGCACCTGGCCAGCAAACTGCCGGTTTCCCGTTGGCAGCGTGACCTGACCGACTCTACCGTGCTACGTAACCTCGGAGTGGGCATCGGTTATGCGCTAATTGCTTACCAGTCCACCCTGAAAGGCGTGAGCAAACTGGAAGTGAACCGTGACCATCTGCTGGATGAACTGGATCACAACTGGGAAGTGCTGGCTGAGCCGATCCAGACAGTTATGCGTCGCTACGGCATCGAAAAACCGTACGAGAAGCTGAAAGAACTGACTCGCGGTAAACGCGTTGACGCCGAAGGCATGAAGCAATTTATCGACGGTCTGGCGCTGCCGGAAGAAGAGAAAGCGCGCCTGAAAGCGATGACCCCTGCTAACTACATTGGTCGCGCCATCACAATGGTGGATGAGCTGAAATAACACCCATATCAATGCCGGATGGCGATGCTGTCCGGCCTGCTTCTTAAGCTGATCTTTTCCCGTATTATCTCCCCTACCCGCTGGTTTAATTAATGTTTACTCCCATAAACACATAATCGCGTTACACTATTTTAATAATTAAGACAGGGAGAAATAAAAATGCGCGTACTGGTTGTCGAAGACAATGCGTTGTTACGTCACCATCTTAAAGTTCAGATTCAGGACGCTGGTCATCAGGTCGATGACGCAGAAGATGCCAAAGAAGCAGATTATTATCTCAATGAACATTTGCCAGATATTGCAATTGTCGATCTCGGTTTGCCTGACGAAGACGGTCTGTCACTGATCCGCCGCTGGCGCAGCAATGATGTTTCACTGCCGATTCTGGTATTAACCGCCCGTGAAAGCTGGCAGGACAAAGTCGAAGTATTAAGCGCCGGCGCTGACGATTACGTGACTAAACCGTTTCATATTGAAGAGGTGATGGCGCGGATGCAGGCATTAATGCGTCGTAATAGTGGTCTGGCTTCACAGGTTATTTCGCTGCCACCGTTTCAGGTTGATCTTTCCCGCCGTGAACTATCGATTAATGACGAAGTGATCAAACTGACCGCGTTTGAATACACCATTATGGAAACGTTGATTCGTAATAATGGCAAAGTGGTCAGCAAAGATTCGTTGATGTTACAACTCTACCCGGACGCCGAATTGCGGGAAAGCCATACCATTGATGTACTCATGGGGCGTCTGCGCAAAAAAATTCAGGCGCAATATCCGCAAGAAGTGATTACCACCGTTCGCGGCCAGGGTTATTTGTTCGAATTGCGCTGATGAAAAAATTACTGCGTCTTTTTTTCCCGCTTTCGCTGCGGGTACGTTTTCTGTTAGCGACGGCGGCGGTAGTACTGGTGCTTTCGCTGGCCTACGGAATGGTCGCGCTGATCGGTTATAGCGTCAGTTTCGATAAAACCACGTTTCGCCTGTTACGCGGCGAGAGCAATTTGTTCTATACCCTCGCAAAGTGGGAAAACAATAAGTTGCATGTCGAGTTACCAGAAAATATCGACAAGCAAAGCCCCACCATGACGCTAATTTATGATGAGAACGGGCAACTTTTATGGGCGCAGCGTGACGTTCCCTGGCTGATGAAAATGATCCAGCCTGACTGGCTGAAATCAAATGGCTTCCATGAAATCGAAGCGGATGTTAACGACACCAGCATCTTGCTGAGTGAAGATCATTCGATACAGCAACAGTTACAGGAAGTACGAGAAGATGACGACGACGCAGAGATGACCCACTCGGTGGCGGTGAACATCTACCCGGCAACGTCGCGGATGCCGAAGTTAACCATTGTGGTGGTGGATACTATTCCGGTGGAGCTTAAAAGTTCCTATATGGTGTGGAGCTGGTTTGTCTACGTGCTCTCAGCCAACCTGCTGTTAGTGATCCCTCTGTTATGGGTCGCCGCCTGGTGGAGTTTACGCCCCATCGAAGCCCTGGCAAAAGAAGTCCGCGAACTGGAAGAACATAACCGCGAATTGCTCAACCCAGCCACGACACGAGAACTGACCAGTCTGGTGCGTAACCTGAACCGGCTATTAAAGAGTGAGCGTGAACGTTACGACAAATACCGCACAACGCTCACCGACCTGACGCACAGCCTGAAAACACCACTGGCGGTACTGCAAAGTACGCTGCGTTCTTTGCGTAGTGAAAAGATGAGCGTCAGTGATGCTGAGCCGGTAATGCTGGAGCAAATCAGCCGTATTTCACAACAAATCGGCTACTACCTGCATCGCGCCAGTATGCGCGGTGGAACGCTGCTTAGCCGCGAACTGCATCCCGTTGCCCCGTTACTGGACAATCTCACCTCGGCGCTGAACAAAGTGTATCAGCGTAAAGGGGTCAATATTTCTCTCGATATTTCGCCAGAAATCAGTTTTGTTGGCGAGCAGAATGACTTTGTCGAAGTGATGGGCAACGTACTGGATAACGCCTGTAAATACTGTCTTGAGTTCGTGGAAATTTCAGCGAGGCAAACCGAAGATCATCTCTATATTGTGGTCGAGGATGACGGCCCGGGAATTCCATTAAGCAAGCGTGAAGTCATTTTCGACCGCGGCCAACGTATAGATACTTTGCGTCCCGGACAAGGTGTTGGTCTGGCTGTCGCCCGTGAAATTACCGAGCAATACGACGGAAAAATCATCGCCGGAGAGAGTATGCTCGGCGGCGCACGAATGGAGGTCATTTTTGGTCGCCAGCATTCTGCGCCAAAGGGTGAATAAATATGCCCTTTCTTCACGCATTACGTTAAGCATCCGTTATAATCGGTTGCAGATACCCGCCTATGGACGCTTAATATGGAATACCAACTTACCCTTAACTGGCCCGATTTTCTTAAACGCCACTGGCAGAAACGTCCGGTGGTGTTAAAACGCGGCTTTAATAATTTTATTGACCCGATCTCTCCAGACGAGCTGGCAGGTCTGGCAATGGAAACGGAAGTCGACAGTCGGCTGGTCAGTCATCAGGATGGCAAATGGCAGGTCAGCCACGGTCCATTCGAAAGCTACGATCATCTCGGTGAGACCAACTGGTCATTGCTGGTGCAGGCAGTGAATCACTGGCATGAGCCAACCGCCGCGCTGATGCGTCCGTTCCGTGAATTACCAGACTGGCGCATTGACGACCTGATGATCTCATTTTCCGTACCTGGCGGCGGCGTCGGTCCACATCTCGATCAGTACGACGTTTTTATTATTCAGGGCACCGGTCGTCGTCGTTGGCGGGTGGGTGAAAAGCTGCAGATGAAGCAACACTGCCCGCATCCGGATCTGCTACAGGTCGAGCCGTTTGAAGCAATTATCGACGAAGAACTGGAGCCAGGCGATATTCTTTATATTCCGCCAGGATTCCCGCACGAAGGCTACGCGCTGGAAAATGCGATGAACTATTCTGTCGGTTTTCGTGCACCGAATACGCGGGAGCTGATCAGCGGTTTTGCCGATTATGTTCTGCAACGTGAACTGGGCGGTAATTATTACAGTGATCCGGATATCCCTCCTCGCGCCCATCCGGCGGACGTTCTGCCGCAGGAGATGGATAAACTGCGTGAGATGATGCTTGAATTGATCAACCAGCCAGAACACTTTAAACAGTGGTTTGGCGAGTTTATCTCCCAGTCACGGCATGAACTGGATATCGCTCCGCCAGAACCGCCTTATCAACCGGATGAAATATACGACGCGCTGAAACAAGGTGATGTACTGGTACGTCTGGGTGGTCTGCGCGTGTTGCGTATTGGTGATGAAGTATATGCTAATGGTGAAAAGATCGATTCTCCACACCGTCCGGCGCTGGAGGCACTCGCCAGCAATATTGCTCTGACCGCCGAGAATTTTGGCGATGCGCTGGAAGATCCATCGTTCCTCGCGATGCTCGCGGCGCTGGTCAATAGCGGGTATTGGTTCTTCGAAGGATAAGTTTGAATCTAAGCCGGATGCGGCATCACATGCCGCATCCCTTTTCGCTTACTTCCGTTGCGCCGTTAACTCGGCAATACGCACGATCACCTGCACCGCTTTTTCCATTCCTTCCAGGGTCACAAACTCATGTTTACCATGATAGTTATAACCGCCAGTAAACAGGTTCGGGCACGGCAATCCCATAAATGACAACTGTGCACCGTCGGTGCCGCCACGGATCGGTTTCAGATCCGGTTCAATATCGCAATCGCGCATCGCCTGCTGGGCGATATCAAGAATATGCGGATGCTCAACGATTTTCTCGCGCATATTGTAGTAGCTGTCTTCAATCACCAGTTCAATGTAGCAGTCAGGGTGTAGCCCTTTGCCCACTTTCTTGGCAATTTCCATCATCTTACGTTTACGCGCTTCAAACTGTTTACGGTCGAAATCACGAATGATGTAGTGCATATCGGCACGCTCAACGGTGCCTTTCATGCTCGTCAGGTGATAAAAACCTTCATAACCTTCGGTAGTTTCCGGGCTTTCATCCGCCGGAACTTCCGCATGAATGCGTGCTGCCAGTGACAGCGCATTAACCATCACGCCTTTTGCCGAGCCAGGGTGAACGTTGTTGCCGACTATTTTGATATTCACCGATGCGGCATTAAAGTTTTCAAACTCCAGTTCACCTACGCCACCGCCATCAACGGTATAAGCCCAACGAGCATCAAAGGCTTCAACATCAAAGTGTTTTGCCCCTTTGCCCACCTCTTCATCTGGCGTAAAGGCGATGCGAATATCGCCGTGTGGAATGTTTTTCTGCTGCAATACTGCCAGCGCGGTCATGATTTCTGCGATACCCGCTTTATCATCTGCACCTAACAAGGTTTTACCATCGGTGGTGATCAACGTCTGCCCCAATAGTTGATGCAGAACCGGGAACATCACCGGTGATAAGACTTCATCACCGATACCCAGCGCGATGTCACCACCGCGATAGTTTTCAACAATTTGCGGATTTACATTTTTACCGCTGCAATCCGGAGAGGTATCCACATGAGAAATAAAGCCAATCGCCGGAATATCGCCTGGAACGTTAGCCGGTAACGTCGCCATCAATGTGCCCTTCTCACTTAAGGTCACATTGATAAGCCCCATCTCTTCAAGCTGATCTTTCAACAGATGCAATAACTTCCACTGGCCTTCCGTGCTGGGAACCTGTCTCACCCCCGCTTTTGATTGGGTATCCAGAGATACGTAGTTCAAAAAACGCTCAAGTAGTTTATCCATGTAGTCACCCTCACTTTTCGTGACAACATTATTAAGAAGCAAGAAAAGACAAATATTGCGTCAGGTCACTTTTACCCCTGCAAGCGGGAATATTTATCAACATTACCTTAATCAATATAAAGCTAAGCCAGTAATTCACAACAAGGATTGGCGATTACGATGGTTTGCCGTAGAATTACCGCCCTCATTAAGAGTCACCAAGGTGGTTAACCACAAACCCCGCATCGGTAAGCCATCCGTTGCGTTTACATGGGACAGAGTAAAAAATTGAATAAACAACCGAGTTCGCTTTCACCGCTGGTGCAATTGGCGGGAATTCGCAAATGCTTTGATGGTAAAGAAGTCATTCCCCAGTTGGATCTGACTATCAACAATGGCGAGTTCCTTACGCTGCTTGGCCCTTCTGGCTGCGGTAAAACAACCGTTCTTCGCCTGATTGCAGGTCTGGAAACTGTTGATTCTGGACGCATCATGCTGGATAACGAGGACATCACCCACGTTCCGGCGGAAAACCGCTATGTGAACACCGTTTTCCAAAGCTACGCGCTATTCCCCCACATGACCGTGTTCGAAAATGTGGCCTTTGGCTTGCGTATGCAAAAAACCCCCGCTGCTGAAATTACGCCTCGCGTGATGGAGGCTCTGCGGATGGTGCAACTGGAGACCTTCGCTCAACGCAAACCGCATCAACTCTCTGGCGGTCAACAGCAACGCGTAGCCATTGCCCGCGCGGTGGTTAACAAGCCTCGCCTGTTGCTGCTGGATGAATCGCTCTCCGCGCTGGATTACAAACTGCGTAAACAGATGCAGAACGAGCTGAAAGCTTTACAGCGTAAGCTTGGCATTACTTTCGTTTTCGTCACCCACGATCAGGAAGAAGCGCTCACCATGTCGGACAGAATTGTGGTGATGCGCGATGGTCGCATTGAACAAGACGGCACGCCGCGTGAAATTTACGAAGAGCCGAAAAACTTGTTTGTTGCCGGATTCATTGGCGAAATCAATATGTTCAACGCCACGGTGATCGAGCGTCTTGACGAACAACGCGTACGAGCCAACGTTGAAGGCCGCGAATGTAATATCTACGTTAACTTCGCTGTTGAACCAGGGCAAAAGTTGCATGTTTTGCTGCGCCCGGAAGACTTACGCGTTGACGAAATCAACGATGACAACCACGTCGAAGGGCTGATTGGCTACGTTCGCGAACGCAACTACAAAGGTATGACGCTGGAATCAGTTGTCGAACTGGAAAATGGCAAGATGGTGATGGTCAGCGAATTCTTTAATGAAGACGATCCTGACTTTGACCACTCTCTCGACCAGAAAATGGCCATTAATTGGGTAGAAAGCTGGGAGGTTGTACTGGCTGATGAAGAACACAAGTAAGTTCCAGAATGTAGTGATTGTCACTATTGTCGGTTGGCTTGTGTTGTTTGTCTTTCTGCCCAACCTGATGATCATTGGCACCAGCTTTTTGACCCGCGACGACGCCAGTTTCGTCAAAATGGTTTTTACGCTGGAGAACTACGCCCGTCTGCTCGATCCGCTCTATTTTGAAGTGCTGCTGCACTCACTGAATATGGCGCTGATCGCGACTATAGCCTGCCTGGTGCTGGGCTACCCGTTTGCCTGGTTTCTGGCTAAACTGCCACACAAGGTGCGTCCGCTGTTACTGTTTCTGTTGATTGTGCCGTTCTGGACCAACTCACTGATTCGTATCTATGGCCTGAAAATTTTCCTCAGCACCAAAGGCTATCTCAACGAGTTCTTGCTGTGGCTGGGCGTTATTGATACCCCAATTCGCATCATGTTCACCCCCAGCGCGGTGATTATCGGTCTGGTATATATCCTGTTGCCGTTTATGGTGATGCCACTTTATTCCAGTATTGAAAAGCTGGATAAACCATTGCTGGAAGCGGCTCGCGATCTCGGTGCCAGCAAGTTGCAGACTTTTATCCGCATCATCATCCCACTGACCATGCCGGGGATTATTGCCGGATGTCTGTTGGTGATGCTGCCAGCAATGGGCCTGTTCTATGTTTCTGACCTGATGGGCGGTGCGAAAAACCTGCTGATCGGTAACGTCATCAAAGTGCAGTTCCTCAACATTCGCGACTGGCCGTTTGGTGCCGCGACCAGTATTACCCTGACTATCGTAATGGGTCTGATGCTGCTGGTTTACTGGCGCGCTTCTCGTTTGCTGAACAAGAAGGTGGAACTCGAATGATCGGTCGACTGCTCCGCGGCGGTTTTATGACCGCTATCTATGCGTACCTGTATATTCCAATCATCATTTTGATTGTGAACTCCTTTAACAGCTCGCGCTTTGGCATCAACTGGCAGGGTTTTACCACCAAATGGTATAGCCTGCTGATGAACAACGATAGTCTGTTACAAGCAGCACAACATTCACTGACGATGGCGGTGTTTTCAGCGACATTCGCTACGCTTATTGGCTCACTGACGGCTGTTGCGCTGTACCGCTATCGCTTCCGCGGTAAGCCGTTCGTTAGCGGGATGCTGTTTGTGGTAATGATGTCGCCAGATATCGTGATGGCGATTTCCCTGCTGGTGCTGTTTATGCTGCTGGGTATTCAGCTTGGCTTCTGGTCGCTGCTGTTCTCACACATTACCTTCTGCCTGCCATTTGTGGTGGTGACGGTGTATTCGCGTCTGAAAGGCTTTGATGTGCGGATGCTGGAAGCAGCGAAAGATCTCGGTGCCAGCGAGTTCACCATTCTGCGGAAAATCATTCTGCCACTGGCAATGCCAGCGGTGGCGGCGGGTTGGGTGTTAAGCTTTACCCTGTCCATGGACGATGTGGTAGTTTCGTCGTTTGTCACCGGGCCGAGCTATGAAATTCTGCCGTTAAAAATTTATTCGATGGTCAAAGTCGGCGTATCGCCGGAAGTTAACGCGCTGGCAACCATTTTACTGGTGCTGTCGCTGGTGATGGTGATTGCCAGCCAGCTTATTGCTCGTGATAAAACGAAAGGTAACACAGGGGACGTTAAATGAAAAAATGGTCACGCCACCTGCTCGCGGCGGGTGCTCTGGCACTGGGCATGAGCGCCGCTCACGCCGATGACAACAACACGCTGTATTTCTACAACTGGACCGAGTACGTACCGCCAGGACTGCTGGAACAGTTCACTAAAGAAACCGGCATTAAAGTTATCTATTCGACTTATGAGTCGAATGAAACCATGTACGCCAAGCTGAAAACGTACAAAGACGGTGCCTATGACCTGGTGGTTCCTTCAACCTATTACGTCGATAAAATGCGTAAAGAAGGGATGATCCAGAAGATCGACAAGTCGAAGTTAACGAACTTCAGCAACCTCGATCCAGAAATGCTCAACAAGCCATTTGACCCGAATAACGATTACTCCATTCCGTATATCTGGGGCGCGACGGCGATTGGCGTTAACGGTGATGCGGTTGATCCGAAATCCGTGACGAGCTGGGCCGATTTGTGGAAGCCTGAATACAAAGGCAGCCTGCTGCTGACCGACGACGCCCGTGAAGTGTTCCAGATGGCACTGCGTAAGCTGGGTTATTCTGGCAACACCACCGATCCGAAAGAGATTGAAGCCGCGTATAACGAGCTGAAAAAGCTGATGCCAAACGTAGCGGCGTTTAACTCCGATAACCCGGCTAACCCGTACATGGAAGGCGAAGTTAACCTCGGCATGATCTGGAACGGTTCTGCTTTCGTTGCCCGTCAGGCAGGCACGCCAATTGACGTGGTCTGGCCGAAAGAAGGCGGCATTTTCTGGATGGACAGCCTGGCTATTCCGGCAAATGCCAAAAACAAAGAAGGCGCGCTGAAACTGATCAACTTCCTGCTACGTCCGGATGTGGCAAAACAGGTTGCGGAAACTATTGGTTATCCAACACCAAACCTCGCCGCACGTAAACTGTTAAGCCCGGAAGTGGCGAACGACAAGACCCTCTATCCGGATGCCGAAACCATCAAAAATGGCGAATGGCAGAGTGACGTTGGCTCAGCCAGCAGCATTTATGAAGAGTATTATCAGAAGCTGAAAGCAGGACGTTAATTCAGCAAGCGGGCGGAGTTATTACCGCCCGCTTTTTTATTAAGCAAGGATGTTGCTTATGAGTCAGGACAATCAAATTTTATCCCGCGTTTTCCCTGGAGTCGGTCTGATACTCCTCCTTATTTCTATTGTTATCTTTTATAACCAGTTCACCTACAGCAAAAATACTGTACATACCGAAGGGATCATTGTTGATACCGTCTGGCACAATTCACGCCAGATCGGTAATGATGGTTCATGGCATCCTGTTGTCGCATTTCGTCCTACGCCAGACTACACGCTCATTTTCAATTCGAGTATCGGTAGTACTTTTTATGAAGACAGCGAAGGCGATAAAGTTAATGTTTATTATCCTCCAGGACATCCTGAAAAGGCTGAAATAAATAACCCGTGGGTTAATTTTTTCAAATGGGGATTTATCGGCATGATGGGCGTTATTTTTATCGCCGTCGGTTTATTAATCAGTATGCCCTCCTCTAAAAAGACGCGCAGGAAAAGGAAATCCCGCCAATGAAAAAGTTATTTATATTGCTTTACTTACTGATTTTTCTGCCACTGGCGGGAATAAGCCAGCCTGTAATACCCGTAATGAAAACATTCTTTACGGATACCACTGGCACCGTTCCCGATGGCGAGGATATCGCGCGTAAAGCGGAGATCTTTCGTCAACAAACCGGGATTGCGCCATTTATCGTGGTTGTTCCTGACATCAATGAAACCAGTCTCAGGAAAAATGGCAAAGCGATGCTGGCGCATGCGTCATCTTCATTGACTGATGTAAAAGGGAGTGTTCTGTTAATCTTTACTACCCGGGAGCCACGGTTAATTGTGATAACCAACGGCCAGGTTGAAAGCAGTATGGACGATAAACATCTGGGACGGCTGATAGAAAATTACACACTGGCTTATTTAAATGCTGATCTCTGGTATCAGGGTATGAATAATGCACTGGATATTTTACAAGCACAGATATTAAAACAACTGACGCCGCCACTGACATATTATCCGCATCCCGAACAAAAGCATGAGAGTGATCCGCCAGGCAGCACCTCGACATTAGGTTTTATCTCCTGGGCTGCAGCGTTTGTCTTATTTTCCAGGATCTTTTACTACACGACACGTTTTATTTATGCGCTAAAATTTGCAGTAGCTATGACTGTTGCCAATATGGGCTATCAGGCTTTATGCCTGTGTATCGATAATAGCTTTACGATTGCCAGAATATCGCCGCTCTGGGCGGTGCTGATTGGTGTCTGTACGTTTTTTGCCGCGCTGTTATGGCCGAGTAAAAGTTAAAAGAGGTCGGTAAAATGCGCGTGTATTATGCCGGATGCGGCGTGAACGCCTTATCCGGCCTACAAAACCCACAAATTCAATTAATTGTGCCCTTTTATAGGCCTGATAAGCGTAGCGCATCAGGCAATTACTCCTGATTTATAATCCCTTCAGCAACTTCTCAACAAACTCTGGCACGACCTGACTTGCCGGGCCGTAATATTTCTCGGCAAACTCATTGCCAACCTGGCTCGGTTCAAGGTTCAGTTCAACCGTATGCGCGCCATGCAGCTTCGCTTCGTGGACAAATCCTGCTGCCGGATAAACATGCCCGGACGTGCCAATAGCAATGAAAATATCCGCCATCGATAACGCCATATAGATTTCATCCATACCGAACGGCATTTCACCAAACCACACCACGTGTGGGCGCAGCGGTGCCGGAAACTGGCAGCAATGGCATTTATCTTCTGGCGTGACATCGCCCGTCCAGTCGAGCACCTGCCCGCTTTGCGTACAGCGTACTTTCAGCAATTCCCCATGCATATGAATCACATTGGTATTGCCCGCGCGTTCATGCAGGTTATCGATATTCTGCGTCACCAGCAAAAAGTGATCGCCCAGGGCGTCTTGCAGTTTTGCCAATGCAAGATGCGCAGCGTTAGGTTGAATTTCTGGCTGCTGTAGTTGACGGCGACGGGCGTTATAAAATGCCTGTACCAGTTCAGGATCGCGGTTAAAGCCTTCTGGCGTCGCGACATCTTCTACACGATGTTCTTCCCACAGGCCGTCTGCAGCGCGAAAGGTACGAATACCTGATTCCGCAGAAATGCCTGCCCCTGTCAGTACGAGTACTCTTGGTTTTTCCATTGCTTCCGGCACCACTTTATCTCTGAAAAAAATACGCTGACGCAAACGCTCGTGCAGGCGGCGTTTGTTTTTACGAAAACGACTTAACCGATGACCCCGACGCGACAGCATAGCAACCTCTATTGATTAATCGGTAAGATGTAAGAAGGCAGCTCCACGCATTCCTCCTGCATCCCCGTGACGCGCACGCTCAATGCGTGGGACACGAGCTACAGGTAAGAGATGACGAGGCAACCTGTCCGTTAGTTGCGTTGTGATTGCCGGGAAATTGGATAACCCGCCACCAATGACCAGCAAATCAGGGTCAATGATAGTCAGGATATTTCCCAGACAAACCGCTAATAAATCCAGATAACGCTCAACGTGCGCCCTTGCCTGCTCATCGCCTTGATCGTAAAGCGCAATAATCTCTGGAGCCTGCAACGGTTGATGATAATAATGTTGATACAGCCACGCAAAACCGCGACCAGAAAGATAATTCTCGATACAGCCATGCTGGCCACAACCGCAACGGCGTAACGGGAAATCCAGTCCCATCATGGTTAACGCATCGACCGGCAGACGCATATGCCCAAACTCGCCGGTAATATAGCGTTTTCCCGTCACCGGTTTACCGTTGAATACCAGCCCGCCACCAACGCCAGTACCAAGAATTAACCCCATCACCAACGGATATTGGGTAAATTCCTCATCCCAGGCTTCAGAAAGGACAAAACAGTTGGCATCGTTATTAAGGCGCACATCGCGATCAAGACGTGCGCTCAGGTCGGCACGCAGCGGTTTACCGCTGGCAGCAGGAACATTGACGGCATACAAAGTGCCATCTTCCGTTTCCGGCATTCCAGGAATGCCAATGCCAACAGAACCTTTACAGCCAAAACGCAGGTCAGCTTCGGTCACCAACTCGCACACCGCATCTAAAAATGCGTCATAGCTGTCACGCGGCGTCGACACCCGCTTTTCCCATTGCAGTTGCCGATTGTTATCAAACACGCCAAGCGCAATTTTCGTCCCACCAATATCAAACCCGTAATACATTGCCACTCCTTGTTTTAATGTACTGCCTTACTGGCCGCTAAGGACTCGCGCAGGGTCAATATTACTGGCGCGCCGCGCCGGATACCAACTTGCCAAAAGACTCAGCAACAATGCTGTGACCAGTACGTAGAAGACGTCCAGCCAGTGTAATTCCGATGGCAGAAAGTCAATAAAATAGATGTCACTGGAGAGGAACTGATGACCGATCAGACCTTCAATCCACTCAATAATCGGAGTAAGTTGCAGCGAAACCACCACGCCGATAACCACGCCACACAGGCTGCCAAACAGCCCCGCCAGTAGTCCATACCAGACGAAAATAGCGCGAATTAAACCGTCTTTAGCACCCAGCGTTCTCAATACTGCGATATCGCCGCTCTTGTCTTTCACCGCCATCACTAAGGTGGAGACGATGTTGAAACAGGCTACGCCAATCACCAGTACCATTGCCAGATACATAATGGCGCGGATCATCTGGATATCCCGATACATATAGCCGTAAGTACCGATCCAGCTCTTGATATAGACATAGCTGTTGGTCACTTCACCCGCATCGCGTACCAACTTGTTGGCGTTAAAAACATCCGTCATTTTAAGGGCAATACCTGACACACTGGAACCCATATCAAGATATTGTTGAGCGTCCGTCAGCGGGATCATGGCAAAACTGTGATCAAGTTGACCGCTTAGCTGCAAAATTCCGGTAATTTGCAAGCGCACACGTTTCGGCTGCATCAGCTTATGCTCAGGGTTTGAGTTCGGGATCATGATCGACACCCAATCGCCCTGCTTCACTTTCAACGCATCCGCCACGCCTTTGCCGATAATAATCTGCTGTTCACCGGCTTTAAAATTGTTCCAGGCATCTCCCTGGACAAACGATGGCAGCGCGCTCAGTCGCTGTTCCTGCTGTGGGTCAACACCTTTTACCTGCAGAGCGCGCAAATTTGCACCGCTCTCCACCAGCCCCGTGAAATTGATATATGGCGCAGCGGCGGCAATACCCGGCACTTTCTGCACTTTATCCAGTGCTTCTTGCCAGTTCGTCCACGGCTGATTCACCGCTTCAATTTCACCATGCGGCACCACTGCCAGAATGCGGTTGTTCAGTTCACGTTCGAAGCCGTTCATCGCACTTAAACCGACAATCAATACTGCCACGCCCAGGGCAATGCCAATGGTAGAAATAACGGAGATCAGCGACACCATGCCGCCGCGTCGCCGTCCGCGACTAAAACGCAAGCCAATTAATAACGATAAAGGCATCGCCATTACTCCGCCCCCATCAGGCTCAGTTCCGCCGTCAGACGACCATCACGCATTTCCAGTTGACGGCTCATACGTTTCGCCAGTTGCAGATCGTGAGTAACCACCAGAAAGGCAGTGCCCTGCAAGCGATTCAATTCTCCGAGCAACTGGAAGATGCTGTCAGCGTTACGCGCATCGAGGTTACCAGTAGGTTCATCCGCCAGCACCAGACGCGGGTTATTAACCAGCGCCCGGGCAATCGCCACACGCTGACGCTCACCGCCAGAAAGTTCTGACGGGCGGTGATTCGCCCGGTGCTCCAGCCCCACAGCTTTTAACATTTCCAGCGCCCGACTGTTAATTTCAGCAGGCTTTTTCTTGCCAATCAGCAGCGGCATAGCGACGTTTTCCAGCGCGGTAAAGTCCGGCAGCAGGTGGTGGAACTGATAAATAAAGCCCAACTTCTGGTTGCGCAGTTCCGCTTTCGCCGCCGACGACAGTTTGCTCATCGGCTGACCGCTAAAAATCACATCACCGGAGGTTGGCGTATCCAGCCCACCCAGTAAATGCAGCAAGGTACTTTTGCCAGAACCGGAGCTACCGACAATGGCCATCATTTCGCCTTCGCCCACGCTGAAACTGACATTGTGCAGCACGTCGGTTTGCACACTGCCTTCCTGATAGCGTTTGCACAGGTTGTCGCATTGCAACAGGATCTTATTCATAACGTAAAGCCTCAGCGGGTTGAGTGGCGGCAGCGCGCCAGGAAGGGTAAAGCGTAGAAAGCAGCGCGATAGCCATCGCCACCAGCGCAATAACAATGACCTGTAAAGGTTCGATAGCGACCGGTAACGCCGCGCCATCAAGCAGGACGCCGATTATCGGCATCAGATTATTTAACTGGCTGGCAAGCAGTGCACCAAGCGCAGCGCCCAGGATCGCACCGATAACGCCAGCGCTGGCTCCTTGTACCATAAAGACCATCATGATTTGTCGTGGAGTTAAGCCTTGTGTCTGTAGGATCGCCACTTCGCCCTGCTTCTCCATTACCATCAGCCCCAGCGATGTAATAATGTTAAACGCTGCAACGGCGACAATCAGACTCAGCAGCAGACCCATCATATTTTTTTCCATGCGCACGGCCTGGAACAACTCGCCTTTACGATCGCGCCAGTCCTGCCACTTGCTGCCTTCTGGCAGTTTTTGCTGGCTTAAAGAGTCGACTTTCAGCGGCTCATCCAGCCACAGACGCCAGCCGGTGATATTACCCGCCGGGTAACGCATCAGACGCGAGGCATCCTCAATATTCACCAGCATTTCATAGCCGTCGACTTCACTGTTGGCAGCAAAAGTGCCAATCACATTGAACAGACGCTGACTTGGAATACGCCCCATCGGCGTAAACTGGCTGGCAGACGGCACCATCACACGGATTTGATCGCCGCGATTGACGCCTAACTGTGAGGCAAGTTGTTCACCGAGGATGACATTATATTTCCCCGGTTCGAGGTCGGCTTGCTTCACATTGACCAGATACGGGGTTAGCGGATCTTTTTGCGCCGGGTCGATACCCAGCATCACCCCGACCGCCACGCTGCGCGCGCTTTGCAGCACCACATCACCTGTAGTGAGAGGCGCAATACGATTTACGCCGTCAAGTTTGACCGCAGTCTCCGGGAGTTGTTGCGGGTTAAGGGAGCCATGCTCCGAAGAGAGAATTGCCTGTGGCATCAGGCCAAGGATGTTGTTTTGCAGTTCGCGCTCAAAACCGTTCATCACTGACAATACCGTGACCAGCGCCATCACCCCGAGGGTAATGCCGATAGTAGAAAGCCAGGAGACGAAACGACCGAAGCGATCCGCTGCACGCCCACGCATGTAACGCAGGCCAATAAATAGAGCGACAGGTTGGTACATGAAATCCGTCTGGTTGCTGTTAGCAAAGACACGAGTATATAAGCGAAAGCAGGATGGGTAAACGCCTGAACTGTAAGTGATCGTCAGGGCTAATCTGAAAAGTATCAGTAAATCAATCGGCTAAAGTGTCTCGTTTTCTCATCTGCCTTGTAACCTGATCTTTATCTGAAAAATAACCAAATACAGACAGATACGCATTACACCACGCCGCTCACCCCGCAGGATCAACGGCATGTTAAATTTTATGAGCGTGTTGTCCTGATGAAACAAAAAGAGCTATGGATTAATCAGATCAAAGGGTTATGTATTTGCCTGGTAGTGGTTTATCACTCGGTTGTTACCTTTTATCCGCATCTGACCACTTTCCAGCATCCGTTATCGGAAGTCTTGAGCAAATGCTGGATCTATTTCAATCTTTACCTTGCACCCTTTCGGATGCCGGTCTTTTTCTTTATATCCGGCTATTTGATTCGCCGCTACATCGACAGCGTGCCGTGGGGTAATTGTGTCGATAAACGCATCTGGAGCATCTTTTGGGTGCTGGCGCTTTGGGGCATTGTCCAGTGGCTGGCGTTGAGCGCGCTCAACCAATGGCTGGCACCAGAGCGCGATTTAAACAATACCGCCAATGCTGCTTATGCCGATTCCACCGGCGAGTTCCTGCATGGGATGGCCACCGCCAGCACCAGCTTGTGGTATCTGTATGCCTTAATCGTCTATTTCGTGGTGTGTAAAGCTTTTAACCGCCAGGCACTGCCGTTATTCGCCCTGTTTGTACTGATGAGCGTGGTTGTTAATTTCGTTCCCACACCGTGGTGGGGGATGAACAGTGTGATCCGCAATTTGCCTTATTACAGTCTTGGCGCATGGTTTGGCTCAACGTTGATGACCTACGTTAAAGAGGTGCCGCTACGTCACCATCTGTTGATAGCAGTGCTGCTGGCTGTTCTGGCGATCGGAGCCTGGTTGTTGAACGTGTCGCTACTACTGTCGCTGGTGTCGATTGTGGTGATTATGAAGCTGTTTTATCAGTTCGAGCAGCGCTTCGGTCTGCGTTCCCTCAGCCTGTTGAATGTGATTGGTTCCAACACCATCGCCATCTACACCACCCATCGCATTCTGGTAGAGATATTCAGCTTAAGTCTGATTCCGCAAATAAACGCGGCGCGCTGGTCGCCGCCAATCGAACTGGCGCTCCTGCTGGTTTATCCCTTTGTCAGTTTGTTGATTTGCACACTGGCTGGCTTGCTGGTGCGAAAATTTTCACAACGCGCATTCAACGATCTGTTGTTCTCCCCGCCTTCTCTGCCTGCAACCAGTTACTCTCGCTAAGCCATCGCCCCAGCCGGGGCGATTCAATTTGCTAAACCATGTCGATTCCGGATAATGAACAGCATTGCTTATCAGAGATATGCCCCCATATGTTGAGGCATATCCTAACGAGACTCTGACAACTGTTATGCCTGAACAATATCGTTATACGCTGCCCGTCAAAGCGGGTGAGCAGCGTCTGCTGGGCGAGTTAACCGGAGCTGCCTGCGCGACGCTGGTAGCCGAAATTGCCGAACGTCACGCCGGACCGGTGGTGCTTATTGCACCAGATATGCAAAATGCCCTGCGTTTGCACGATGAAATCAGCCAGTTCACCGACCAGATGGTGATGAACCTGGCGGACTGGGAAACCCTCCCCTACGACAGTTTTTCGCCTCATCAGGACATTATCTCCTCGCGTCTTTCCACCCTTTACCAGTTACCATCAATGCAGCGTGGCGTACTGATTGTTCCGGTGAATACGCTTATGCAGCGCGTTTGCCCGCACAGTTTTCTCCACGGCCATGCGCTGGTAATGAAAAAAGGTCAGCGGTTATCGCGCGATGCATTGCGTACCCAACTGGACAGCGCCGGTTATCGCCATGTTGATCAGGTGATGGAACACGGCGAATACGCCACGCGTGGTGCGTTGCTGGATCTTTTTCCAATGGGCAGCGAACTGCCTTATCGTCTTGATTTTTTTGATGATGAAATCGACAGCCTGCGGGTATTTGACGTCGACAGCCAGCGCACGCTGGAAGAAGTGGAAGCCATCAACCTGCTGCCCGCACATGAATTTCCGACCGATAAAGCGGCGATTGAGCTGTTCCGCAGTCAGTGGCGCGATACTTTTGAGGTGAAACGCGATCCGGAACATATTTACCAGCAAGTGAGTAAAGGCACGCTGCCTGCCGGGATCGAATACTGGCAGCCGCTGTTCTTCAGCGAACCGCTGCCGCCACTGTTCAGTTATTTCCCGGCCAATACGTTACTGGTGAATACCGGCGATCTGGAAAACAGTGCCGAACGTTTCCAGGCCGATACGCTGGCGCGTTTTGAAAGTCGCGGCGTCGATCCGATGCGACCGCTATTGCCGCCACAATCGCTCTGGCTGCGAGTGGATGAACTTTTCTCGGCGTTAAAAAACTGGCCTCGCGTGCAGCTTAAAACCGAGCATTTACCGACGAAAGCAGCGAATGCCAATTTAGGTTTTCAGAAACTGCCAGACCTGGCCATTCAGGCGCAACAAAAAGCGCCGCTGGATGCGCTGCGTAAATTTCTCGAATCCTTCGATGGCCCGGTGGTGTTCTCGGTAGAAAGTGAAGGCCGCCGCGAAGCACTCGGGGAACTGCTCGCCCGAATCAAAATTGCCCCGCAACGCATTATGCGTCTCGATGAGGCCAGCGAGCGTGGACGTTATCTGATGATCGGTGCTGCCGAACATGGTTTTATCGATACAGTACGTCATCTGGCGCTGATTTGTGAAAGCGATCTGCTCGGTGAACGTGTTGCCCGTCGTCGTCAGGACTCTCGTCGCGCCATCAACCCAGACACGCTGATCCGCAACCTCGCGGAGCTGCATATCGGCCAGCCGGTTGTTCACCTGGAACATGGCGTCGGGCGCTATGCCGGAATGACCACGCTGGAGGCTGGCGGCATTACGGGCGAGTATCTGATGCTCACCTACGCCAACGACGCCAAACTGTATGTTCCGGTGTCATCGCTGCACCTGATTAGCCGTTACGCCGGTGGCGCAGAAGAAAACGCTCCGCTGCATAAACTTGGCGGAGATGTGTGGTCACGGGCGCGGCAGAAAGCGGCGGAAAAAGTGCGTGATGTGGCAGCAGAACTGCTGGATATCTACGCCCAACGCGCTGCCAAAGAAGGCTTCGCGTTTAAACACGATCGCGAACAATATCAATTGTTCTGCGACAGCTTCCCGTTCGAAACCACGCCGGATCAGGCGCAGGCCATCAACGCAGTTCTTAGCGACATGTGTCGGCCACTGGCAATGGATCGCCTGGTGTGCGGTGACGTTGGCTTTGGTAAGACGGAAGTGGCGATGCGTGCCGCTTTCCTGGCGGTGGAAAACCACAAGCAGGTGGCAGTGCTGGTGCCAACCACCCTCCTCGCCCAACAACACTACGACAACTTCCGCGACCGTTTTGCTAACTGGCCGGTGCGCATCGAAATGATCTCCCGTTTCCGCAGCGCCAAAGAACAGGCGCAAATCCTTACGGAAGTGGCGGAAGGGAAAATCGATATTTTGATCGGCACGCACAAACTGCTGCAAAACGACGTCAAGTTTAAAGATTTGGGCTTGCTGATTGTCGATGAAGAACACCGCTTTGGTGTCCGTCATAAAGAACGCATTAAAGCGATGCGCGCGAACGTCGACATACTGACGCTCACCGCGACACCAATTCCGCGCACGCTGAACATGGCAATGAGTGGAATGCGCGATCTGTCAATTATCGCCACACCGCCCGCCCGTCGTCTGGCGGTCAAAACGTTTGTCCGCGAGTACGACAGCCTGGTCGTCCGGGAGGCCGTCCTGCGTGAAATTTTGCGTGGGGGGCAGGTTTATTATCTCTACAATGACGTGGAAAACATCCAGAAAGCCGCCGAACGGCTGGCGGAACTGGTGCCAGAAGCACGAATTGCCATCGGTCACGGGCAGATGCGTGAGCGCGAACTGGAACGGGTGATGAATGATTTCCATCACCAGCGTTTCAACGTGCTGGTTTGTACCACAATTATCGAAACCGGGATCGACATTCCTACCGCCAACACCATTATCATTGAACGCGCGGATCATTTCGGTCTGGCGCAGTTGCACCAGTTGCGCGGTCGCGTCGGACGCTCACACCATCAGGCGTATGCGTGGCTGCTGACGCCACATCCGAAAGCGATGACTCCCGATGCGCAAAAACGTCTCGAGGCGATTGCGTCTCTGGAAGACCTTGGCGCGGGCTTTGCGCTGGCAACTCACGATCTGGAGATTCGCGGTGCGGGTGAACTGCTCGGTGAAGAACAAAGTGGTTCGATGGAAACCATCGGTTTCTCGCTGTATATGGAGTTGCTGGAAAACGCCGTTGATGCGCTGAAAGCCGGACGCGAGCCGTCGCTGGAAGATCTCACCAGCCAGCAAACGGAAGTCGAACTGCGGATGCCGTCGCTACTGCCGGACGATTTCATCCCTGACGTGAATACACGTCTGTCGTTCTATAAACGCATTGCCAGCGCCAAAACGGAAAATGAACTGGAAGAGATCAAAGTAGAGCTTATCGATCGCTTCGGCCTGCTGCCGGATCCGGCACGTACTCTGCTGGAGATTGCCCGCCTGCGTCAGCAAGCGCAGAAGCTGGGGATCCGGAAGCTGGAGGGGAATGAGAAAGGCGGCGTGATCGAATTTGCCGAGAAGAATCACGTGAATCCAGCCTGGTTGATTGGTTTGCTGCAAAAACAGCCGCAGCACTATCGTCTCGATGGCCCGACGCGCCTGAAGTTTATTCAGGATTTGAGCGAGCGGAAACAACGTATCGACTGGGTGCGCCAGTTTATGCGTGAGCTGGAAGAGAACGCCATCGCGTAGTAGTAAATCGGGGGGCGGTTATGCCCCCTTTAGACACAAAGCATAAACAAAATTTGCTACGCTTATCAGGCCTACCGTGTATTGAATTTGCAGGCGGATAAGGCGTTCACGCCGCATCGGGCATGAACCAGCATCTCTCCTAATATTTACAAATTCTTTGCACTTCCCTGCACTACCCGACACTGCCACCATTCATAATTCATACTTATCTTTTTATTACAATAACCTTATATTTTTTATGGATTTTTGGTGACGATCAAAACGCGTTTTTCTCGCTGGCTGACGTATTTTACGTTCGCCGCAGCCGTAGCACTGGCGCTACCGGCAAAAGCCAATACCTGGCCGCTGCCGCCTGCGGGTAGTCGTCTGGTTGGTGAAAACAAATTTCATGTGGTGGAGAATGACGGTGGTTCGCTGGAAGCCATCGCCAAAAAATATAACGTCGGTTTCCTGGCGCTGTTACAGGCCAACCCTGGCGTTGATCCGTATGTACCACGAGCCGGAAGCGTGTTAACGATTCCGTTGCAAACGCTGCTGCCGGATGCGCCACGTGAAGGCATTGTGATCAATATTGCAGAGTTACGTCTCTATTATTATCCACCGGGTAAAAATTCGGTGACCGTATATCCGATCGGCATTGGCCAGTTAGGCGGAGACACATTGACGCCAACAATGGTAACTACCGTTTCGGACAAGCGAGCTAACCCAACATGGACACCTACCGCAAACATCCGCGCCCGTTATAAAGCCCAGGGCATCGAACTTCCGGCTGTTGTTCCGGCAGGACCGGATAATCCGATGGGTCATCATGCGATCCGTCTGGCGGCCTATGGCGGCGTTTATTTGCTTCACGGTACAAACGCCGATTTCGGCATTGGTATGCGGGTAAGTTCCGGCTGTATTCGTCTGCGCGATGACGATATCAAAACACTTTTCAGCCAGGTCACCCCTGGCACCAAAGTGAACATTATCAACACACCGATTAAAGTCTCTGCCGAGCCAAATGGCGCACGCCTGGTAGAAGTGCATCAGCCTCTGTCAGAGAAGATTGATGACGATCCGCAATTGTTGCCGATTACGCTCAATAGTGCGATGCAGGCATTTAAAAATGCAGCGCAAACTGACGCCGAAGTAATGCAGCATGTGATGGATGTACGTTCAGGAATGCCGGTGGATGTACGCCGTCATCAAGTGAACCAACAAGCGTTGTAAATACCGGATAAAAAAATCCCCGCGGCACGGCATGTCGCGGGGAAAAAAAGCAGCAGTAGCGGGCATTAATGAGGGTTAATGCTTATTTATAAATTACTGCCGTTCCATGAAGGGTATTCGGGCCGGTTACTGAAGTAATACGGAAAGATTTTGCGCCCATCTCATCCGCTTTTTGTGCCAGTTGTTCTTCCAGCGATCCCAGATTTGTCCCCGCGTTAGCACTGATAGTACCCACTTTTTGTTGACCTTCTGGTGTTGCCTGAACTTCGACAGCCGCAAAGCTGGCAAATGACATGGAGCTTAAAATCGCCGCAGTGATGAGGGTTTTTACGTTTTTCATAATAGTGACCTTATGCAGATGAATGGCGTCGCAAGCAATTACTTAACGATCGATAACTAAATGATAGATGTGATCTGGATCACATACAAGATATTTTTTATAACACTCATTAATTAAATTAAAATTCTTTAAATTTCAGTTAAATAGAGAGCAATTATTTTTCTGCTCTCTGGACTGGTGAACGGTGGTGATTATTTTTATAATAATCATTCATTCACAGCTACAAGGTACAACGGCATCATGGCAACTGACTCAGCACATTGTGTAAAAAAAAGCCGTGGCCGCCCCAAAATGTTCGACAGGGAAGCCGCGCTTGATAAGGCTATGAAACTGTTCTGGCTGCACGGTTATGAAGCAACTTCCCTTGCCGATCTCGTCGAAGCGACCGGAGCCAAAGCGCCGACGCTGTATGCGGAATTCACCAACAAAGAGGGATTATTCCGCGCCGTACTTGACCGGTATATCGACCGTTTTGCCGCAAAGCACGAAGCGCAATTGTTTTGTGAAGAGAAAAGCGTGGAGTCTGCACTGGCAGACTATTTCGCCGCCATCGCGAGCTGTTTTACCAGTAAAGACACCCCTGCAGGTTGCTTTATGATTAACAACTGCGCCACGCTCTCCCCGGACTCTGGAGATATCGCCCATACCGTAAAGTCACGCCACGCGATGCAGGAACGCACCTTGCAACAGTTTTTATGTCAACGCCAGGCTCGCGGGGAAATTCCTGCCCACTGTGACGTAACGCATCTTGCGGAATTTCTTAATTGTATAATTCAGGGGATGTCGATCAGTGCCCGGGAAGGCGCATCGCTGGAAAAACTAATGCAGATTTCGCGGACAACATTGCGCTTATGGCCAGCGCTGGTGAAATAAGACGCAAAAAAAGCCCCTCAGCCTGAGCGAATGAGGGGCTAAATTGCAGAGTACAGCTTTTTTATACTTTGTTATTCAGAACCAGTTGTCCGTTGTTATCCAATGGGATTTGTGTGCCCGGATCGCTACCCATGCGGATTTTGCCCTGCTGATCGCCAATCTTATAGGTCACGTCATATCCCAGCATTTTTTCTGACTTGTCATATACCGTTTTACAACGCTGTTGGGTGGTCGTGTAAGTATCGCTTTCCTGGAGAGAGCCCTGAATCTGATTACCGGCATACCCACCACCAAGCGCCCCCACAACGGTGGCAACATCTTTACCGCGCCCACCGCCAAACTGATGCCCTATAACCCCGCCCGCCACAGCGCCCAGAACCGAACCGGCGATGCGATTTTCATCCTGCACCGGTCGGCGGTGAGTCACCGTGACGTTGCGGCACTCCTGGTGCGGTGTTTTAACTGTTTCCTTGATTGGGATTGCAGAAACAACCTGAGCGTATTGCGGGCCACGTTCAAACACGTTCAGACTGGCTACTGCCGCTACGCCGAGCGCAGCCGCGACACCAATCCCGATACCCGCCAACATTGATTTATTCACGGGAACACCTCCTTCTTTGCAGTTATGCCAATCATGCAAGCGAAGAGGAAAAGCCGCTATCAGACAGAAGATGAAAAACGCGGGAATAGCAGGAAATACTGAATGATTCAGATGAGTCTGAAGGGATGCCTGATGCGACACTTAACGCGTCTTATCAGGCTCACAAATCGTCCTTTTCCTGTAAGGGCGGATGAGGCGTTCACACCACATCCGCCAGTACAAGCCAATTAATGCAGTTTCAGACGCGGACGGATCACGCGGTTAATGCTACCTACCAGCATCATCAGCCCCGTTTTAAAGTAGCCATGCAGCGCAATCTGATGCATGCGGTACAGAGAAACGTACACGAAACGCGCAATACGTCCTTCAATCATCATCGAACCTCGGGTCAGGTTACCCATCAGGCTACCAACGGTAGAGAAGTTCGACAGTGATACCAGCGAACCGTGATCCTTATACTGATAATTTTTTAGTGGTTTACCGTTCATCTGCGCCAGAATATTGTTCATTGCGCAGGTAGCCATCTGATGTGCGGCCTGGGCGCGCGGCGGTACAAAGCCCCCTTCCGGACGCGGACACGACGCACAGTCGCCAATGGCATAAATGTCTGGATCGCGCGTGGTTTGCAGCGTCGGTTCCACCACCAGTTGGTTGATACGGTTGGTTTCCAGCCCACCAATATCTTTCAGGAAATCCGGCGCTTTAATTCCGGCAGCCCACACCATCAGATCGGCCTGAATATATTCGCCATCTTTAGTGTGCAAACCGCCTTCATCGGCACTGGTCACCATCGTTTGCGTCAGTACGCGAACGCCCAGTTTCGTTAACTCACTGTGAGCCGCAGCAGAGATACGTGGCGGCAATGCTGGCAAAATTCGCTCGCCCGCTTCCACCAGCGTTACATTCAGGGCTTCGTTGGTCAGCCCTTTGTAACCGTAACTATGTAGTTGTTTCACCGCATTGTGCAGTTCGGCAGAGAGTTCCACGCCAGTAGCGCCGCCGCCGACAATCGCAATGTTCACTTTGCCATTGGCGCCCAAATTAGCAGAGTACTTCAGGAACAGATTCAGCATCTCCTGGTGGAAACGACGCGCCTGGTGCGGGTTATCGAGGAAAATGCAGTTCTCTTTTACACCCGGCGTATTGAAATCGTTGGAGGTGCTGCCCAATGCCATTACCAGCGTGTCATAGGCAATTTTGCGTTCAGGCACCAGCAGTTCGCCTTTTTCGTCGCGCAGTTCAGCAATGGTGATTGTTTTCGCTTCACGATCGATATCAACCACAGAACCCAACTGGAACTGGAAACCATGATTACGTGCATGGGCCAGATAGCTCAGCGCATCAACGCCTTCATCGAGCGATCCAGTCGCCACTTCGTGCAGCAGCGGTTTCCACAGATGGCTGTGGTTACGATCTACCAGCGTAATTTTGGCTTTTTTCTTGCGCCCCAACTTATGTCCAAGCTGTGTCGCCATTTCCAGCCCACCAGCACCGCCGCCGACAATCACAATCTTTTTCAATGGCGTAGTCAACGTGACCCCCTTAAATTTATTAACCAATTGTTAATTAATGGTTATGATCATAGCCCTTAATTAACAGCAGGTTACAGTGATGAAAATGTTCTTCGCTATTGAGAATAACATGAATGGTGCATTGGTCATACCAAAATTGATGTGAATCAAGTTTTGTTGCTGAAAAGATAATCGGATTTACCGGATGAGATCAAAAAACACAGTGCTTTGTTTATTGTTTAAGCAGCTTCGGGAGAGTGAAACAGGGTGAGGTGTTAGGCCTGATAAGATGCACATCAGACATTGGTGCACGGCTGTCGGATGCGGCGTGGACGCCTTATCCGACCTACAGAATCCGGGGCGCATCAGATAGCGGCAAGGTTACCTGATGCGACCGATGATAGCTTTTAACCGAGGGTTTTGAACGCTTTAATACGCTGCAAATGCGGGGAGATGTTTTTGAACTTGTGCGTCTGCTCTTCGTCCCAGACAATCTCGTAATAATGATGCAACTCTTCAGATGTCCGCTGGCTATTAAGCGCTTCATCGTGACGCGACAAGATCACCAGGCAACGATCGCGATTCTTCTCGCGGAAGTTGGTCACACACTTAGTAGCAATATCAGCGTACTCTTCCGGGCGATCAATCTTCCCTTCCATGTTTTCATAAGGGAACAGATTAGGGTTGAAGATCACCTGGCGGATATCACAGAGAAAACCAATCCGCTCCGCCCAGTAACCACCCAGCCCAACACCGCAAATTAACGGGCGCTCGTCAACATTCAGTTGCAGCATTTTGTCCACTTCTTTGAGCAGATGCTGCATATCGTGTTTCGGGTGCAGAGTGCTGTAGCTTATCAGCCGTACATCGGGATCAATAAACTGCAATTGTAAGACTTTTTCGTGGTTACCCGGACTGTTAGAGTCAAAACCGTGTAAATAGATAATCATCGCTTCCTCACATAAGCCAGGGTTAGTGACTTGCTTTCTCTTCCTGCCAGCGTTCATGTAACTGATTCAGACGGGCGCTGATCTCTTTCCAGCGAGCCAAGTCCATCAGTTCCTGTCGCGAAAATGAACCTTTATGATACAAACGTGTAACACGTTCTGCCTTGATCGGTGACAGATTATCTAACACGCTGACGGCCCCTTTACGATTATTGCAGACCAGGATCATATCGCAACCCGCATCCAGTGATGCCTGCCCACGTTCAGCATAACTGCCCATAATCGCTGCGCCTTCCATCGATAAATCGTCAGAGAAAATCACACCGTCAAAACCCAGTTCCTGACGTAAAACGGTCTTAAGCCAGTGGGGAGATCCGCTCGCCGGACGCGGATCAACATCACTGTAGATCACATGCGCAGGCATAATGGCGTCGAGTTTATTTTCGCGAATTAACGTGCTGAAGACTGACATATCTTTGGCACGAATTTCCGCTTGCGGACGCGGATCACACGGCGTCTCTTTATGTGAGTCAGCAGTTACTGCGCCGTGACCAGGAAAGTGTTTACCGGTGGTTTTCATTCCGGCTTCATGCATACCATCAATAAATCGGCTGGCGATTGCGAGGGCTTTTTCTGGATCAGCATGATAAGAACGCTCACCAATCGCCGCGCTGATATGCCCTACGTCCAGCACTGGCGCAAAGCTGATATCAATATCCATAGCGATCATTTCGCTGGCCATTAACCAACCCGCCTCTTGCGCCAGTTTGCCACCCTCTTCCATTCCCAGCAGTGCAGCGAATGATTGCGCCGCCGGTAAGCAGGTAAAACCCTCACGAAAACGCTGCACACGCCCACCTTCCTGATCCACCGCCACCACCAGGTGATTGCGCGAAGCTGCTCGGATCTGACGCACCAGTTCGCGTAACTGCTCTGGATCGTGATAGTTACGCGTAAAGAGAATCAGCCCTCCGACCAGCGGATGCGCGAGAATCTCACGCTCTTCCGCGTCCAGTTCGTAACCTTCAACATCCAACATTACTGGACCCACACTGCTCTCCTTATTGTTTTATTGATAGCTGCCGCCAGGTGTCATTGGCCAGCCTGATAAATTGTTGATCGCCGGTTTGTTGCCAGCGGTACTCAAACCACCCTGCTTTCAGCATCAGCAACCAGGGAAACCAGCGCCTGACCTGACGCCACAATTGCGCCGGATTAATCTTCGCCCGCACGGCATAATCATTAACCAACCGTCGGTGCTGGTCAGTATTTTCCACCCACACCGCCGCCAGTTCCAGCGCGATATCGCCATCACCGGCATACTCCCAGTCGATGAGTTTTAACCCTGACGCGCTATGCACCAGGTTTCCGGCATGAACATCCATATGCAACGGACTCAGGCGTAGTGGCTGTGGTTCCCGCGCTTTGCGCAGACGTTTCAACATTCGCAGCCACCCCGTTGTTCGCCGCGCAGGATCGCTTTGCTGCCAGTACAGTTCCAGTAGCGGCAACAACGTTACTCGCCAGCCAAAACGCGGTTGTTGATGCAAATAATACAGCAAGCCAGCCAGTTCGTCGGTATCTGGCAATTGCGTTTTTACCTCGCCGGGTAAATAGTCAACCACCATCCAGCCACGAAGATATAAATGCGGCTTTGGCGCAAGGTATGCAGGTAATTGTGATAACACCCGATACTGACGTAAAAACGCGGACTGCGACGCATCAGGATCGTGCGGCTGACGCACAACAAAACGCTGATCCTTATATTCAATGAGAAAACTCCCGCCGCTAAGTCCATGATTAAACGTCGCGACGGGATGATACTGCGGAAAATAGCGCGACAGTAATTCGTCGCGCGTGATGGGATTATTGCTGCTGAACGGCACCTTTACCTGACCAAATAATTTCGCCCGTCTGCACCAACATCAGTTGCATTTGTAGGGTCGGTGCATTGACGTTGCCAGAGGCACTGGAGTAAAGCACGTAATGAGCTCCGACATTGCGAGCAATGCCTATGGCTTTACTACGCGTGCCTAAGCTGTCCTGCGGCGACAAACCTAGCTGCTGCTTAGCCATAGAAAGCTGCTGGGCGGAAACAAGGGTAAATTTACCGTTATTGGCCAGCGCATTACGCAGCGTTTCAGTCGCTTCTCCGGTATTCAGCGAACCGTTAGTACGGTTGTTAACGCTATCAACCAGCAGAACGCTCCCCGCAGTCACGCCATCAGCCCCAAGCATCTTACTGACCATTGGTTGCATTGCGCCATTCCAGTCATAATGACGAATATGCGGTGCAGGAGGCGCGGTTTGATCTTCGTGCTCAATTGGCCCTGGCTGCTGCGGGATCGTCGGCACCGATGGCACCGTGGGTACTGGCTGTTGCGGCTCGGCAGGTTGCTCCGGCGCAGGTTTCACCTCTTCTACCGGTGCGGGTTCACGTGGCCCCACACACCCGGCGAGAAACATCGCCAGCGCGGTGATTAAGGCGTAGCGACTCATTTTTGTCATCAAGATTCACCCCTTACAAATAAATATAAAGTCTGACTTTGTGCGCCCCAAGATAATTGGCGCTGCCGTACAGAGTCACCGCTGAACGCGCGGGAATCGTGACACTGCGTGGCGTTTCCAGAGGATGCATCTCCAGCCCTCTGGCGTCATACCAATAAAAACGATAATGAACGGTAACGGGTTCTTGCCTTTCGTTATAGAGCGTCGAGGATGCTGAAGACTGAATGTCAGACATTGAAAAAACAGGCTTTTCTGCGCTGATACCAGCAGCCAGAAGTGATGACTCCATCACCAGAGATTGTTCATCATTCACCGGAATTTCCGGATGTGAGCGACAACCCACCAGCAATAACAGCGCCAGAGACACCAGCCCAAAGCATCCTTTTCTCATCGTTACAGACCTTTATGCGCCAGCATTGGCCCCAACGGACGGCCACCCAGCAGGTGCATATGGATGTGGTACACCTCTTGTCCACCATGACGGTTGGTATTCATGATCAAACGGTAACCATCTTCGGCAATCCCTTCCTGCTCAGCGATTTTTGCCGCCACGGTGATCATGCGCCCCAGCGCCTGCTCATGCTCGGTTGACACGTCATTCACGGTAGGAATGAGGATATTAGGAATGATCAGAATATGTGTTGGCGCTTGCGGCGAAATATCGCGAAACGCCGTTACCAGATCATCCTGGTAAACGATATCGGAGGGGATCTCACGACGAATAATTTTGCTGAAAATAGTTTCTTCTGCCACGACATTTTCCTTTTTCATAATAGCCATGCGTTGCGCCATGCTACGCCGCGCCACACTGCGAGTATAGAGTATGGTCGAGTTAAACCCGCTCTTTCAACCTTAACTCACGATTTATTAAGCAAAAAATCGCTTTACTGCCGCATACATCGCTATTATTCCCATTTCCGCCTGCTAATGAACCGAAAACATGATTTCTCTTTAGTTTATATATTAAACAGGGATACACAGCCGCCATTGTTACCCGCCTGTATTGCGTTGGCATTATTCTTTCGCGCCGAAAACGACAGTTGATCTGTTCACCCGTTATCAGGTGACAAAAAACTTCTCGTTACAGGGGAACGTCAATAACCTGTTCGATAAAACCTATGATACCAACGTAGAAGGTTCTATCGTCTACAGTGCACCGCGTAATTTCAGCATTACCGGAACGTACCCGTTCTGATTGACGCCAGTAAAAAAGGCAGCCATTCGGCTGCCTTAGTCTCCCCAACATCTTACGGATTAGTGGTTACGGATGTACTCATCCATTTCAGTTTTCAGGTTATCGGATTTAGTACCGAAAATCGCCTGAACACCAGAACCAGCAACCACTACGCCCGCTGCGCCCAGTTTTTTCAGGCCAGCCTGATCCACTTTGGACACATCAGCAACGCTGACGCGCAAACGGGTAATACATGCGTCGAGGTTAGTGATGTTTTCTTTACCGCCAAATGCGGCAACCAGAGCCGGTGCCATTTCGCTAGTACCGGTTGCTTTCGCATCTTCAGTTGCGTCTTCACGGCCCGGCGTTTTCAGATCCAGAGCTTTAATCAGCACGCGGAAGATAGTGTAGTAAACAATCGCATAACCGATACCGACAATCGGGAACAGCCACAGCTTGCTGCTGTTACCAGACAGTACGATAAAGTCAATCAGACCGTGCGAGAACGAAGTACCGTCACGCATCCCCAGCAGAATACAGATTGGGAATGCCAGACCTGCCAAAATCGCGTGGATGATGTACAGGATCGGCGCAACGAACATGAAGGAGAACTCGATCGGTTCGGTGATACCGGTCAGGAACGAGGTCAGTGCCGCGGAGATCATGATACCGCCCACTTTAGCGCGGTTTTCTGGTTTAGCAGAGTGCCAGATAGCAATCGCGGCAGCCGGCAGACCGTACATTTTGAACAGGAAGCCGCCAGACAGTTTACCCGCAGTCGGGTCACCCGCCATATAACGCGGAATATCGCCGTGGAACACCTGACCTGCGGCATTGGTGTATTCACCAATCTGCATCTGGAAAGGTACGTTCCAGATGTGGTGCAGACCAAACGGTACCAGGCAGCGTTCGATGAAGCCGTAGATACCAAACGCAACTACTGGGTTCTGGTAAGCAGCCCACTGGGAGAAGGTCTGGATTGCGGAACCAATTGGCGGCCAAATGAAGGACAGCACAACGCCAGTAAAGATGGCAGCCAGGCCAGAAATGATCGGCACAAAGCGTTTACCGGCAAAGAAGCCAAGATACTCAGGCAGCTTAATACGGTAGAAACGGTTAAACATGTACGCTGCAATCGCACCGGAGATGATCCCCCCGAGTACGCCTGTATCCGCCAGATGTTTAGCGGCAATTTCTTCAGCAGGTAAATGCAGTACCAGCGGCGCAACCACGGCCATGGTTTTTACCATGATGCCATAGGCAACAACTGCGGCCAGCGCAGATACGCCATCGTTATTGGTAAAGCCGAGGGCAACACCAATCGCAAAAATCAGTGGCATGTTTGCAAAGACGGAACCACCTGCTTCTGCCATAACATGCGATACAACGGCGGGGAGCCAGCTGAAATTCGCGGAACCGACGCCCAGCAGAATACCTGCGATAGGCAGTACGGATACCGGCAGCATCAGCGATTTACCGACCTTTTGCAGGTTAGCAAATGCATTCTTAAACATAATTGAGAGTGCTCCTGAGTATGGGTGCTTTTTTAACGTTCTCACGCGTGGCAAGGGGGGAGAGCCTTACCGTATACAGGGCATCTAAGCGCCCCTTATTTATTACACAGAGTAAAATAATTCAATGTTGATTTGTTTGACGGTTATCACGTTTCAACTTCTGGTCATGAGAGAAGTTGCACATTTTGACAAAACATATGTCAAGATATTTCAAACGTGGTTATCCACCGCCCAATTTGCGGCGGTGAACTTTACTCGTTTTACCCATTAATTACGAGCTTAAAAAAAATTCATTCAACAGATGGATTGAAGGCGGGAAGCGTCGATGTGAAACAGACGGGCGAAGTTATCGGTGGTTATCTGCGCCAGTTCTTCAACGGCAACACCTTTCAACACAGCCATGTATTCTGCAACGTCACGAACCATCGCAGGTTGATTCTCTTTTCCTCGATGCGGTACGGGTGCCAGATAAGGTGAGTCAGTTTCGACCAACAACCGATCCAGAGGCACATAGCGCGCGGCATCGCGTAGCTGTTCCGCATTTCGGAAGGTCACAATGCCGGAGAAGGAGATGTAAAATCCGAGATCCAGTAACTTGCCCGCTGTTTCTCTGTCCTCTGTAAAACAGTGTAGTACGCCACCGCAATCCGTCACTCTTTCTTCGCGCAGAATTGCCAGCGTATCGGCACGGGCATCGCGCGTATGAACGATAACCGGTTTGTTCAGTTCGCGGCCAATCTGGATATGGTGAATAAAGGACTCTTGCTGACGCACTTTAGTTTCCGGCGTGTAATAATAATCCAGCCCGGTTTCACCCAGCGCAACAACCCCCTCTTCTGCCGCCAGGCGGCGTAAATCTTCCACATCGTAGGGATCGTTCTGGTTGAGCGGATGTACACCGCAAGAAAATGCAACGTTGTCACGTTCGCCTACCAGATCTCGCATATGCAAGTAACCCGGTAATGTCGTGGCAACCGCCAGACAAAATTTCACATCGCGCGCGGCGGCTTTCGCCAGAACGTCATCCACGTCCTTATGCAAAGATTCATAATTCAGACCATCAAGATGGCAGTGTGAGTCGACTAAAAACATAATGTCTCTCTTAAAGATGAGGAACCGGTAACACAACGCCCGGTTGCAGGTAATGCTCAATACGCAGTAAAAGATCGGTGATGAGAAGCTCGCGGTTTACGCCTGTGACAGAAATTAACTGTTCACGACTTTGGCAAACATCCCCCAGTATAGCCTGCAGGCGAGAGGGAGAAAGCTGGTTTGCCAGCGCGGCGACAACGCCAGGAACATCAACATTGGTGACATGTGAGGCGTCATAATGGCGTTTGAGCGCATCCATCAACAAAGTTGCCAGCCAATGTAAACGCGCCGGAGCTTGTTCGTGATTAAGTGCCGACAACATCGAATACCAGTCGCCAGATTGCACGCTATGTGCCAACGCCTGACAAAGAGTCTCACGTGCCTGCCAGGTATCTCCCTGAAACAACACCAACGCCGCACCAGGCGAACCGGCGCTCAGGCGCAATGCGGTGAGTATGGCCTCTGGTGACATTGTCACTTCACGCGCAAGCCAGCTCACCGCGTACTGTTCTGGCGGTGGTGCAAGGTAATGCAAGCGACAACGGCTGCGCAGTGTGGCCAGTAAGCGTTCAATTTCTCGTGTAGCGAGGAAAAACCAGGTTTCCGCTGGCGGCTCTTCCAGAGTTTTCAGCAAGGCATTAGCAGCAGCATCGGTCAGCAAGGCGGCATCGGTGACCCAGACAACTTTTGCACCGCCTAAGCGTGCGTGCTCATTCAATTTTTCAGTGACTTCACGCACAGCATCAATGCCCAGCGCGTTCTTTCCTTTTTCAGGTGCAAGAGTGTAATAATCGGGATGTGTCCCCGCCTGCATCAACTGGCATCCACGACAGTGACCACAGCTTTTGTGGCCCTGCGGTTGTTGGCAAAGTAAATAACGGCTCAGAGCATAGATTAAGGCATCATCGCCCATACCAGGTAACGCCTGAATCAGTAGCGCATGGTGACCCCTTCCGGCCTGATAGCTGGCTACCAGTTTTTCGAAATCAGGTCGTAACCATGGATACCATCTCATGCGTCCTGCTCCTTAACCCAGTGAGTCACGGTGGTGCGAATCGCGTCCATAACGGCTTCCAGCGGCTGGGTAGCATCAATGGTATGAATGCTTTTATCTTGTGCGGCCAGTTCCAGGTAGCGGGCGCGGGTACGATTAAAGAAATCAAAAGACTCTTGCTCAATGCGATCCAGCTCGCCACGCGCACGTGCGCGCTTAAGGCCGACTTCTGGGGTAACATCGAGATAGAGCGTTAAGTCAGGGCGAAAATCCCCAAGAACGGCATCACGTAACGTTGCCAGCATATGCTGGTCAATACCACGGCCACCGCCCTGATACGCCTGAGTGGAGAGATCGTGGCGATCGCCAATCACCCAGGTTCCATTAGCCAGCGCGGGTTTGATGACAGTCTCGACCAACTGAACGCGCGCGGCATAAAACATCAGCACTTCGGCTTTATCGGTAATGACTTCATCGCCTACCGATTTGATATCCAGCACCAGGCTTCTTAACTTTTCGGCAAGTTGCGTGCCGCCAGGTTCCCGAGTGAAAACCATGTCACGGATACCCAGTTGCTCAAGCGTCTCGACCACCACGTTACGCGCGGTAGTTTTGCCTGCACCTTCCAGCCCTTCAATGACGATATACTTACTGCGCATTTTTTTCCTTAAGCACTTTCAGATAATCCTGCACAGACTTGTTATGACTGGCAAGATTGGTATTAAACGTGTGACCGCCTTTACCATCGGCCACAAAATAGAGATACGGCGTTTTTGCCGGATGCGCAGCAGCCTTCAGCGAATCCGCCCCCGGCGTTGCAATTGCGCCTGGCGGCAGACCGGTAATGGTATAAGTGTTATACGCTGTTGGTGCTTCCAGATCTGCACGGGAAAGCTTGCCATTATAACGCTCTCCCATCCCGTAAATCACCGTCGGGTCGGTCTGCAGACGCATGCCAATACGTAAACGGTTGATAAATACCGAGGCCACCTGATCGCGTTCACTGGCAACGGCCGTTTCTTTTTCGATAATCGACGCCATGGTCACCAGTTGGTTTTTATCTTTATAGGGCAGCCCATCTGCACGGCCTTCCCAGGCGCTATCGACCGCTTTCACCATTTTCTTGTGCGCTCGTTTGAGTAACGCGACATCAGTGGTATTGGCGGTATACATCCAGGTATCTGGCCAGAACCAGCCTTCAATCCACTCCGGGTTTTCCAGCTCCAGCGCCTGTGCCACGGTGGCGTATTTATCGTCGCTCAGCGTGTGCTTAACATACGGTGCCTCACGCAATTGTTTGAGGTAATCGCTCAGACGCATCCCTTCCACCAGGCGTAGCGGGAACTGCGCTTCTTTACCGCTTTCCAGCAATTTCAGCATCTCGCGCACGGTCATCTGTGGTGTAAAACGGTAAGTACCGGCTTTGAAATGAGAAAGATCCGGCTCGATACGCAGCAACCATTGAAATACACGTGGGCGATTGATGATCTTATCGGCATAAAGTTGTTCACCGAGCCCCCGTCGCCCGGTCCCCGGTTTCAAGGTAAATATAGTCTCTTCTTTAATAAGTAATTTGCTGTCAGCAAGGTGGCGAACTTTCCAGACGCCCACACCAGCGGCGATACCCAGTACCACCAGCAATAACAAGACAATCAATAACACTTTTTTCATGACTAATTCGGGTGCTCACAAAGTGGGGCTAAATATTCATATAGCGTTGTTGACGAAAAGGAGACATCGTCACAAGCGCGTACAGGGATAATCGGCATTAGCGCATTACAAACTATCATCTCATCCGCCTGCATCACTTCTTCCAGTGTGGCTTGCACTTCGACAACCTGATAAGAGGATTGTGCCAGTAAACGAATACAGAATTGTCGCATAATGCCGTTGACACCAGCCTGATCCAGACGCGGCGTATAAACTACGTTGTTCTTGCGCCAGAACAAATTAGCCGCACAGCATTCCGTAACCCACCCTTCGCTGTCAAGAACCAGCGCCTCATCAGCGTTTGTCTGCTCAAGATGAGAGCGGATCAGTACTTGCTCAAGGCGATTCAGATGTTTAATACCTGCAAGATGAGGATTGCGCCCCAGCCGCACCGGGCTTAGCGCCAGCGTCATCCCCTCGTTACGCAAACGGTCGTAATGTGCTGGATAAGCCGTAACTGAAAGCATCCGCGTTGCCGGGCCACTGTTCAATGCGCTGTACCCTCGCCCGCCACTGCCGCGACTGATCACCACTTTCAGCACACCATTCTGCTGCTCTGCCGCCAGAATTTTCATCTCTTGCTCAAGCTGGCACCAGAAGTCACAGGTGATCATTAAGCGCTGACAGGCTTCCTGTAGCCTCGTGATGTGAGCGGATAATAAGCTGACTTTTCCGTCGATAATTCTGGCTGTGGTGAAACAGCCATCGCCAAATTGCGTAGCCCGATCGCTCGCTGCCAGCGAATCCTGTTTATGACCGTTAATTAAGAACATACCGGCTCCTTATCAGAGGATTGTTAGTGTGGCAGCATGTTCTCTACGGAACAAGTCTGAATAAAACCTAAGAAAAAAGGCCCGCAAGCGGACCTTTTATAATGGTGAAAAATGGCAGATTAGATCTTTTTAAAGATCAAAGAGCCATTGGTGCCACCGAAGCCGAAGGAGTTACACAGTGTGTACTCCATTCCGCTTACCTGGCGCGCTTCATGCGGCACAAAATCCAGGTCGCAGCCTTCATCCGGGTTATCCAGATTGATAGTCGGCGGAACAGCCTGATCGCGCAGGGCTAGGATGGAGTAGATAGACTCTACTGCACCCGCTGCACCTAACAGGTGACCAGTCATGGATTTCGTGGAACTTACCAGCACACGGCTTGCAGCTTCACCGAAGATGGTTTTCACTGCCTGCGCTTCGGCCTTATCGCCTGCTGGCGTTGAAGTACCGTGCGCGTTAACGTAGCCAATCTGGCTCGCTTCAATGCCTGCATCACGCAAAGCATTCGCCATTGCCAGTGCTGCGCCTGCGCCATTTTCCGGCGGCGACGTCATATGGTAGGCATCGCTGCTCATACCAAAGCCGACAAGTTCAGCGTAAATTTTCGCACCGCGTTTTTTTGCGTGTTCGTACTCTTCGAGCACCAGCATACCGGCGCCATCGCCCAGTACGAAACCATCACGCTCTTTATCCCACGGGCGGCTGGCCGCTTGCGGGTTATCATTGCGGGTAGATAATGCACGTGCCGCGCCGAAACCACCAACGCCCAGCGGCGTACTGGCTTTCTCTGCGCCACCTGCAACCATCACGTCAGCATCGCCATACGCGATAATACGCGCAGCATGGCCAATGTTATGCACGCCAGACGTACAGGCGGTCGCGATAGAGATGCTTGGGCCACGCAGGCCATACATGATAGTCAGGTGACCTGCCACCATGTTCACAATCGTTGACGGAACGAAGAATGGGCTGATCTTACGTGGACCACCGTTCATCAGAGATGTGTGGTTTTCTTCGATCAGTCCGAGGCCGCCAATCCCGGAGCCAATTGCGGCACCAATGCGGGTTGCGTTCTCTTCCGTTATTTCAAGGCCAGAATCCTGCATGGCCTGAACGCCAGCGACAATTCCATATTGAATGAAGGCATCCATCTTGCGCTGTTCTTTGCGCGAGATAATGTCCTCACAGTTAAAATCCTTTACTAAGCCAGCAAATTTCGTTGCATAGGCGCTAGTATCGAAATGGTCGATTAGGCTGATGCCACTCTGACCGGCAAGCAGAGCTTTCCAGGTAGACTCTACGGTATTGCCGACAGGAGACAACATGCCCAGTCCGGTCACAACTACACGACGCTTAGACACGTTTGTCCTCCAGGGAGGGAAAAAAATGATTCTAGTGGGACAAAAAGATAAAACTCAGGCGGTCGAACGACCGCCTGGAGATGTTCACTTACGCCTGGTGGCCGTTGATGTAATCAATGGCAGCCTGAACGGTGGTGATTTTCTCAGCTTCTTCGTCCGGAATCTCAGTATCAAACTCTTCTTCCAGAGCCATTACCAGCTCAACGGTGTCAAGAGAATCCGCGCCCAGGTCTTCAACGAAAGAAGCATTGTTGGTAACTTCTTCCTGCTTAACGCCCAGCTGTTCGCCGATAATTTTCTTAACGCGTTCTTCGATAGTGCTCATACTCTTAAATTTCCTATCAAAACTCGCTTTCGCGATGGTTTTCGTAGTGTATAAAATGTTGAAAAATTTGCAACTAAATCCCGGCAGGTCTTACCACGATTTTACGCTATTTTGAGGCCATACCCCCCAACAACGCAAATCATTTTGCACTAATTATTACTCATAACCACGCAGACTGCGCGCAACATGAGCATTTTGTGCAATTCGCGGTCAGACCATGTACATCCCGCCGTTCACATGCAAAGTTTCACCCGTGATGTAAGCTGCTTCGTCGGATGCCAGGAATGCAACCGCGTTGGCGATTTCCTGTGCGCCGCCAAGGCGACCCGCAGGAACCTGCGCCAGGATACCCGCACGCTGGTCATCGCTCAGCGCACGTGTCATGTCCGTTTCAATAAAGCCCGGAGCAACAACGTTTACAGTAATACCGCGTGACGCAACTTCGCGCGCCAGTGATTTACTGAAGCCGATCAAGCCCGCTTTCGCCGCAGCGTAGTTGGCCTGACCGCCATTTCCCATGGTACCAACCACAGAACCGATAGTGATAATACGACCATGACGCTTTTTCATCATAGCGCGCATTACCGCTTTTGACAGACGGAAAACAGATGAAAGGTTGGTTTCGATAATATCGTTCCACTCATCATCTTTCATTCGCATTAACAGGTTATCACGAGTGATACCGGCATTATTGACCAGGATATCGACTTCACCAAATTCTGCGCGAATTTTTTCCAGAACAGATTCGATAGATGCCGGGTCGGTCACATTCAACATCAGACCTTTACCGTTAGCACCTAAATAATCACTGATCGCCTGAGCGCCGCTTTCACTGGTCGCAGTGCCGATAACTTTCGCACCACGGGCTGCGAGCGTTTCAGCAATTGCGCGGCCAATCCCACGGCTTGCACCGGTTACCAGTGCGATTTTTCCTTCAAAATTCATGATTTTCCTCTTTTAAAGCTCGAGCGCCGCTGCCATCGCTGAAGGTTCATTCAGCGCCGAGGCGGTCAGGGTGTCGACAATGCGTTTTGTCAGGCCAGTAAGCACTTTGCCCGGGCCGACTTCATAAAGATGTTCTACGCCTTGCGTTGCCATGTATTCAACGGACTTCGTCCACTGAACTGGGTTATAAAGCTGGCGCACCAGGGCATCACGGATGGCATCACCATTGGTTTCGCATTTCACATCAACGTTGTTCACAACCGGAACGGTTGGGGCGTTAAAAGTGATTTTTGCTAATTCAACAGCCAGCTTGTCGGCAGCCGGTTTCATCAACGCACAATGAGACGGAACGCTCACTGGCAACGGCAACGCACGTTTTGCGCCAGCAGCTTTACAGGCAGCACCTGCACGCTCAACCGCTTCTTTATGACCGGCAATAACCACCTGGCCCGGAGAGTTGAAGTTTACCGGAGAAACCACCTGGCCTTCCGCTGCTTCTTCACAAGCCTTAGCAATAGACGCATCATCCAGACCGATGATTGCCGCCATTGCGCCAGTCCCTTCCGGTACAGCTTCCTGCATGAACTTGCCGCGCATCTCAACCAGACGCACCGCATCAGCAAAATCAATCACACCAGCACAAACCAGCGCGGAGTATTCGCCCAGGCTGTGACCAGCCATCATTGCTGGAGCTTTGCCGCCTTGCTGCTGCCATACGCGATACAGCGCAACAGATGCAGCTAACAGTGCTGGCTGGGTTTGCCAGGTTTTATTCAGTTCTTCGGCTGGCCCCTGCTGGGTCAGCGCCCACAGGTCGTAGCCCAGCGCTGCAGAAGCTTCAGCAAACGTTTCTTCAACAATGGGATAGCTCGCCGCCATATCAGCCAGCATTCCAACGGTTTGAGAACCCTGTCCAGGGAACACAAATGCAAATTGCGTCATCTTTAAATCCTTATCCTAGAAACGAACCAGCGCGGAGCCCCAGGTAAACCCACCGCCAAAGGCTTCAAGCAGGACCAACTGACCAGGCTTAATACGCCCATCGCGTACCGCTTCATCAAGTGCACAAGGCACAGAAGCAGCAGAGGTATTACCGTGGCGATCCAGGGTCACGACGACATTGTCCATCGACATGCCGAGTTTTTTCGCCGTTGCGCTGATAATACGCAGGTTCGCCTGATGCGGAACCAACCAGTCCAGTTGAGAACGGTCAAGATTATTCGCCGCCAGCGTCTCATCAACGATGTGCGCAAGCTCAGTTACCGCGACCTTGAAGACTTCGTTGCCTGCCATAGTCAGATGAATTGAATTCTCTGGATTCACACGGTCAGCGTTAGGCAGCGTCAGCAATTCACCATAGCTGCCGTCGGCATGCAGATGGGTGGAGATAATTCCTGGCTCTTCAGAGGCGGCCAGCACCGCAGCGCCCGCACCATCACCAAAAATGATAATGGTTCCGCGATCTGTTGGATCGCAGGTGCGCGCCAGTACATCGGAACCGACGACCAGAGCATACTTCACCGCACCAGATTTCACATATTGATCAGCTACGCTCAGGGCGTAGGTGAAACCTGCACAGGCTGCGGCAACGTCAAACGCCGGGCAACCTTTAATGCCCAACATGCTTTGAATCTGACATGCTGCGCTCGGGAAGGCGTGCGTGGCAGAAGTCGTTGCCACAACAATCAGGCCAATCTGGTCTTTGTCGATCCCCGCCATTTCAATTGCACGTGTCGCCGCTTCGAAGCCCATGGTAGAAACGGTTTCGTTTGGTGCAGCAATATGACGTTCACGGATGCCAGTACGAGTAACAATCCACTCGTCAGAGGTATCCACCATTTTTTCCAGATCGGCGTTTGTCCGCACTTGTTCGGGCAGATAGCTGCCAGTACCAATAATCTTCGTATACATGTACGCTCAGTCACTTTTCGGTTATATACCGTCACTTGCAAACTGCGAGTTCGCTGGCAGCGTCCTGCTACCGCAGAGTTCCGCTTTTGCCACCGTCCAGCAGCTCAAAACCAGCTGGGTATACAGATTTCAGGCGAGCGGCAATTCGCTGAGGAACTTGTCGCTGCACCGCCTGCACTGCCTGTTCAATCGCGACCGCAAAAGCTCGCTGATTGGCCGCACCATGACTTTTTATCACCGTGCCGCGCAATCCTAACAGACAGGCGCCGTTATACTGGTCGGGGTTGAGGTGACTGAATCGCCTCGTCAGGCTCTTTTGTAGCCAACGCTTTAATAACAGTAGCCACCACGACCGTTTTTTCCCTTCTCCCTGGGATTTCAGCAGAGAAAGGAACATCCTGACAACACCTTCCATCGTCTTTAATGTGACATTTCCTGTAAAACCGTCACAGACCAACACATCTGTCTTGCCAGTTAATAACTCATTGGCTTCAAGATAGCCGATATAATTGACAGAAGGGATTGTTTTAAGCACAGCTGAGGCGTCCCGAATACTGTCGAGACCCTTTACTTCTTCTTCACCAATATTGAGCAACGCCACGCGAGGGTTAGGGATTTCCACCACCTCTTCTGCCAAAACAGAGCCCATAATGGCGAATTGCACCAACATTGTGCTATCACAATCGACGTTGGCCCCTAAATCGAGAACCACCGTTTTGCCCTTTTGCTGATGCGGTAACACCGTCACCAACGCCGGACGCTCAATCCCCTCCAGGGGTTTGAGCAATAATTTTGCCAGTCCCATCAGCGCCCCGGTATTACCGGCACTGACACAGGCCTGCGCTCGCCCCTCTTTCACCAGTTCCAAAGCCACGCGCATTGAGCTACCACGACTGCCGCGGATAGCTTGCGAAGGCCGGGCATCACTGGCGATAACTGACTGCGCAGGGATAATCTGCAAACGCGAACGTTGTTCGAAGTCAGCTTTAGCAAGTAATGGCGTGATGGCGTCGGGATTACCGACTAAAAGAAGAGTGAGTTGCGAATTAGAGTTCAGTGCCTGCAAAGCTGCAGGCACTGTCACAGAAGGGCCAAAATCGCCCCCCATGACATCTAACGCCAGGGTTAGACGTGTCAAGGTATCGTCGCCGCCCGGTTTGGTCTTTCCCCAGTTACCTGGGGAAAATCCTCACTAAGCTTCATCACGCAGACGCGTGATTACTTAGCGATGACCTTGCGGCCGCGGTAGTAACCGTCGGCAGTGATGTGGTGACGCAGGTGTTTTTCACCAGAAGTTTTGTCTACAGACAGGCTGGTGACTGCGGTCAGCGCGTCATGGGAACGACGCATGCCACGTTTGGAACGGGTTGGTTTATTCTGTTGTACGGCCATGGACCTTACTCCTCAATTACGGTTTATCCCCGATCCAACGGGGAGCACCAATTACTTACGCTTTAAGCTGGCTAATACGGCAAATGGGTTTGGTTTTTGCGCTTCATCAGGCAATTCACCAAAGACCATGTCCGCTTCGGACACTTCACAGTGTTCAGAATCATGCACCGGAACTACCGGCAAGGCGAGGATGATTTCATCTTCAACCATTGCAAGCAGATCGATTTCACCGAATTCGTTAACCTCAATCGGTTCATACGTTTCCGGCAGTGCTTCAGCCTGTTCGTCTGAACGCACAGGACTAAAACAATACGTTGTGTAGACCTGATGAGAAAACGGCTTCCCGCAACGCTGACACTCGAGCGTTACCGTCACCTTCGCATCGCCGTTTAACACTGCGAGACGTTGGTTATCGATAGCGAACGACATGGAGCATTCCACATCACTGTCCACACTGACTACAGATTCAGCGACGCGCTCAACCTGATCAGGAGTATAAATACCCTGGTAATCAAGGCGTTTTTGAGCCGTACGAACCGGATCGAGAGTCAGGGGTAATTTTACCTTTTGCATAGGGCGCGCATATTAACTTTGTAACGTCATAGAGTCAAAGAAAAAGGCAGCCTGTGGTTGCCTTTTGCCAATAATTCGCACACATTGCGGGTTACTGCTTTATTTTCGTTCAGTGCTGACAACGAACATCAACCTGCAAAACGAAGCGCATAGTTTAAAATGGCTATCATCAATACGCTATATCTGATGGAAAAAAATATGTCTAAACTTATTTTAGCCTCCACCTCGCCCTGGCGCCGCGCTCTACTTGAAAAACTGCAAATCTCTTTCGAATGTGCCGCGCCGGAGGTCGACGAAACCCCGCATAGCGATGAATCACCTCGCCAACTGGTGCTTCGACTGGCGCAAGAAAAAGCGCAATCCTTAGCATCACGTTATCCAGACCATTTAATTATTGGTTCTGACCAGGTGTGTGTTCTTGACGGTGAAATCACCGGTAAACCGTTAACGGAAGAAAATGCGCGCCTGCAATTACGCAAAGCCAGCGGCAATATTGTCACCTTTTATACCGGGCTGGCATTGTATAATTCCGCCAACGGACATCTGCAAACAGAAGTGGAACCATTTGACGTCCATTTCCGTCATCTGAGCGAGGCGGAGATTGATAATTACGTGCGTAAGGAGCATCCCCTGCACTGTGCAGGTAGCTTTAAGAGTGAAGGCTTTGGCATTACGCTATTCGAGCGTTTAGAAGGGCGTGACCCTAACACGCTGGTTGGTTTGCCGCTTATTGCGCTCTGTCAGATGTTACGTCGGGAAGGGAAAAACCCGCTGATGGGATAATTTTATGGGCCGGACGCGTTTACGCCGCATCCGGCAATTGGTGCTGACTGCCTGATGCGGCGTAAACGCCTTATCAGGCCTACCGCCTACTATCTGATTTATATGCTCGCATTAACGCGTATTACGCAGTTTCTGCAAACAACGCTTCAAACCATCATCCATCGGCGCTTCGATACGCATCACCTCACCCGTTCCCGGATGGGTAAACTTCAACGCCGCGGCGTGCAGGAATAAACGATTTAATCCCGTTCCCGCTTCAGTGAGTTGTTTATCAAATTCGCGGTCGCCGTAACGATCATCAAAGGCAATCGGATGACCAGCGTATTGCGTATGCACACGGATCTGGTGTGTACGACCGGTCACCGGGCTACAACGCACCAGCGTGGCAAACGCATAGCGTTCTTCCACTTTGAAGCGCGTTTCTGACGGCTTACCCTCCTGGCTCACACGCACAATACGCTCACCGCTTTGCAGAATGTTTTTCAGCAACGGCGCTTGCACGCTTTTCACGTGTGACTGCCACTGACCGCGCACCAGCGCCAGGTAATCTTTTTGCATACCTTTTTCACGTAATTGCTCATGTAGAGAACGTAACGCCGAGCGTTTTTTCGCTACCAGCAGTACACCAGAGGTGTCCCGGTCGAGTCGATGCACCAGTTCAAGGAACCGCGCTTCGGGGCGCAACGCCCTCAGTCCTTCAATAACGCCGAAACTTAAACCACTGCCGCCATGTACTGCTGTGCCAGACGGTTTATTCAACACCAGGATATGATCATCTTCATATAAGATGACATCCGCCAGCGCAGCGACTTTTTGCAGATGCGGCGAAACCGCGTCTTCTTCCCGTTCAGCAACGCGAACCGGCGGAATACGCACTTCATCGCCAGCTTCGAGTTTATATTCAGGCTTAATACGTTTTTTGTTCACCCGTACTTCGCCTTTACGCAAAATACGGTAGATCATACTTTTTGGTACGCCTTTCAATTGGGTACGCAAAAAGTTGTCGATACGTTGCCCCGCTTCATCAGCGGTAATAGCAACAATTTTTACGGATGGAGTCTCTGTTTTCATGGTGGGCGATTCTAAATAGCCAGCAGGATTCGCGCCACTCATTTTTCTATGCTTATATTTAGTTCTGCACCTTATTACTTCCCAGCGCAATCACTTAATTGCTGGTTATTAAACCAATCACCAGCAAGAAGTGAAAAAACTGTGAGTAAGTGGGTGATAAATGGTAAAAGTCATCTTGCTATAACAAGGCTTGCAGTGGAATAATGAGAACGTTTCCGTGTCCAACCTTGTTAAAACAAGAAATTTTACGGAATAACCCATTTTGCCCGACCGATCATCAACGCAGCAATGGCGTAAGACGTATTGATCTTTCAGGCAGTTAGCGGGCTGCGGGTTGCAGTCCTTACCGGTAGATGGAAATATTTCTGGAGAGTAATACCCAGTCTGTTTCTCTGATAATTGCGCTGTTTTTCCGCATGAAAAACGGGCAACCGACACTCTGCGCCTCTTTGAGCTGACGATAACCGTGAGGTTGGCGACGCGACTAGACACGAGGCCATCGGTTCACACCCGGAAAGGCGTTACTTTGCCCGCAGCTTAGTCGTCAATGTAAGAATAATGAGTAAGTTACGATGAAAAGAATGTTAATCAACGCAACTCAGCAGGAAGAGTTGCGCGTTGCCCTTGTAGATGGGCAGCGTCTGTATGATCTGGATATCGAAAGTCCAGGGCATGAACAGAAAAAGGCGAACATCTACAAAGGTAAAATCACCCGCATTGAACCGAGTCTGGAAGCTGCTTTTGTTGATTACGGCGCTGAACGTCACGGTTTCCTCCCACTAAAAGAAATTGCCCGCGAATATTTCCCTGCTAACTACAGTGCTCATGGCCGCCCCAACATTAAAGATGTGTTGCGTGAAGGTCAGGAGGTCATTGTTCAGATCGATAAAGAAGAGCGCGGTAACAAAGGCGCAGCACTGACCACCTTTATCAGCCTGGCGGGTAGCTATCTGGTTCTGATGCCGAACAACCCGCGCGCGGGTGGCATTTCTCGCCGTATCGAAGGCGACGACCGTACCGAATTAAAAGAAGCACTGGCAAGCCTTGAACTGCCTGAAGGCATGGGGCTTATCGTGCGTACTGCTGGCGTCGGCAAATCTGCCGAGGCGCTCCAGTGGGATCTGAGCTTCCGTCTGAAACACTGGGAAGCGATCAAAAAAGCCGCTGAAAGCCGCCCTGCTCCGTTCCTGATTCACCAGGAAAGCAACGTTATCGTTCGCGCTTTCCGCGACTACCTGCGTCAGGACATAGGTGAAATCCTTATTGATAACCCGAAAGTGCTCGAACTGGCGCGTCAGCATATCGCCGCGTTGGGCCGCCCGGATTTCAGCAGCAAAATCAAACTGTACACGGGTGAAATTCCACTGTTCAGCCACTACCAGATTGAATCGCAGATCGAGTCCGCTTTCCAGCGTGAAGTTCGTCTGCCGTCCGGTGGTTCTATTGTTATCGACAGCACCGAAGCGTTAACCGCCATCGACATCAACTCCGCACGCGCAACCCGCGGCGGTGATATCGAAGAAACCGCGTTTAACACTAACCTGGAAGCTGCTGATGAGATTGCTCGTCAGTTGCGTCTGCGTGACCTCGGCGGCCTGATTGTTATCGACTTTATTGACATGACGCCAGTACGCCACCAGCGTGCGGTAGAAAACCGTCTGCGTGAAGCGGTGCGTCAGGATCGTGCGCGTATTCAAATCAGCCATATTTCTCGCTTCGGCCTGCTTGAGATGTCCCGTCAGCGCCTTAGCCCATCGCTGGGTGAATCCAGCCATCACGTCTGCCCGCGTTGCTCCGGTACTGGCACCGTGCGTGACAACGAATCCCTGTCGCTCTCTATTCTGCGTCTGATTGAAGAAGAAGCCCTGAAAGAGAACACTCAGGAAGTCCACGCTATTGTTCCTGTCCCCATTGCTTCTTACCTGCTGAACGAAAAACGTTCTGCGGTGAATGCAATTGAAACCCGTCAGGACGGCGTGCGCTGCGTGATTGTACCAAACGATCAGATGGAAACTCCGCACTACCACGTGCTGCGCGTGCGTAAAGGAGAAGAGACGCCGACCTTAAGCTACATGCTGCCAAAACTGCATGAAGAAGCGATGGCATTACCTTCTGAGGAAGAATTCCCTGAACGTAAACGCCCGGAACAACCTGCACTGGCAACCTTCGCCATGCCGGATGTTCCACCAGCGCCAACCCCGGCTGAAACTGTAGCACCGGCAGCAGCCCCAGCACCGAAAGCTGCGCCGACAACGCCTGCTGCTCCAGCACAACCAGGCCTGTTGAGCCGTCTTTTCAACGCACTGAAATCGTTGTTCAGCGGCGGCGAAGAAACCAAACCGGCCGAGCAACCCGCGTCGAAAGCAGAAGCAAAACCGGAGCGCCAACAGGATCGCCGTAAGCCTCGCCAGAACAACCGCCGTGACCGTAATGAACGCCGCGATACACGTAGTGAGCGTACAGAGGGCAGCGATAATCGCGAAGAAAACCGTCGTAATCGTCGCCAGGCACAGCAGCAGACTGCCGAGGCTCGTGAGAACCGTCAGCAGACCGATGTAACTGAAAAAGCACGCACCACTGACGAGCAGCAAGCACCGCGTCGTGAACGTAGCCGTCGCCGTAACGACGATAAACGTCAGGTGCAACAAGAAGCTAAAGCGCTGAATGTTGAAGAGCCATCTGTTCAGGAAACCGACCAGGAAGAACGTGTACGTCCGGTTCAACCACGTCGTAAACAGCGTCAACTGAACCAAAAAGTGCGTTACGAGCAAAGCGTTGCTGAAGAAGTTGTAGTCGCACCGGTGGTTGAAGAAACCGTCGCTGCCGAGCCTGTTATGCGGGAAACGCCTGCCCAGCGAACTGAACTGGTAAAAGTTCCGCTGCCTGTGGTTGCGCAAACTGCGCCGGAACAGCAAGAAGAGAACAATGCCGATAACCGTGACAACGGTGGCATGCCACGTCGTTCTCGTCGTTCGCCTCGTCACCTGCGCGTAAGTGGCCAGCGTCGTCGCCGCTATCGTGACGAGCGTTATCCGGTTCAGTCACCAATGCCGTTAACTGTAGCGTGCGCATCTCCGGAACTGGCCTCTGGCAAAGTCTGGATCCGCTACCCGGTTGTACGTCCGCAAGATGTACAGGTTGAAGAACAACGCGAGCAGGAAGAAGTACAGGTTCAGCCGATGGTGACTGAAGTCCCTGTCGCCGCCGCTGTGGAGCCAGTCATTGCCGCGCCGGTTGTTGAAGAAGTAACTGAAGTCGTAGAAGCACCTGTTCAGGTTGCCGAACCGCAAGTGGTTGAAACGACGCATCCTGAAGTGATTGCCGCTGCAGTAACTGAACAGCCGCAGGTGATTGCCGAAGCTGATGTTGCCGTAGCGCAGGAAGTTGCAGAGCACGCAGAACCAGTGGTTGAACCGCAGGAAGAGACGGCTGATATTGAAGAAGTTGCCGAAACTGCCGAGGTTGTGATTGCCGAACCTGAAGTCGTTGCTCAACCTGCCGCGCCTGTGGTCGCTGAAGTTGCAGCAGAGGTTGAAACAGTAGCCCCTGTTGAAGCCGAGGTAGTCGTAGAGCATAACCACGCTACCGCGCCGATGACACGTGCTCCGGCACCGGAATATGTTCCGGAAGCGCCGCGCCACAGTGATTGGCAGCGTCCAGCCTTTGCCTTCGAAGGTAAAGGTGCCGCAGGTGGTCATACGGCGACGCATCATGCCTCTGCCGCCCCTGCGCGTCCGCAACCTGTTGAGTAATCATTAACTCAAAGCGATCAAGCCCTGGCAACCGCCGGGGCTTTTTTTATTTCAGTTATGAATCAATATATTCAACTTCACCCAATGGTATTCTTGCCAGCCACACTCAAAAATAAGGCAAAAAAAATGCCCGCTCAGGCGATCCCAGAGCGGGCAGACAAAACATACCCAGTTTCATGATATGTTTGAAAAGTGCTTATTTATTGAGCTGAAAAAGCGATAATCCTTGCATATCAGTAAACGCTTTGTACGACGCCTGCAACGCCGTTTGCTGCATGATGTAAGATGAAATCGTCGCGTTCCAGTCCACATCAACCAAATCACTCATCTGCTGCGTCTGACCTAAAGCGCGATCGCTACCTAATGAATCCAGCGACTCCAGTTCGTTCAACTGTGTGCCTAATTCCGCACGTACGGTGAGCACATTATTCAGCGAGTTTTTCAGGCCACGGTTAGTTTTATCTAATGCCGCAGCAGCGGTTTCTTTATCCGCTTCACTATCTGCAACCGGTGTTTTCAGCGCAGCGATGGCGCTATCCAGCATAGCAAAAAGGCTGGTTTCAGAATCGCTACCATCTGGTTCCGCTACCGCATTACTGGTAATGCTATTAAAAATTTTGTCGCCGGTATGCCCTATCACCATCGAACGCGAAGCATCAACCTGTTGCTTAATACTTTCAGTTCCGCCGACATATTCACCTTTCGCTTCGCTAAACGGTGCGGATTCGGTTTTATAACCAGCAAAAATGTAGCGCCCGTTACCGTCAGTGGTATTCGCCAGATTCAACAACTGGTCGCGGAGTCCCTGAATATCCGTGGCTAACGATGCCCGATCATCGTCACTTAACGTGCCGTTGCTGGCGTAGACAATTTTTTCCTGGGCGTTCTGGATTGCAGTAGTAACCTGGCTAAGCACACTCTCTTCCAGCGACACTTTTTGCGTCGCGAAAGTACGCGCCAGCGTGTACTGACTGTTTTGCGCCTGCGCTTGTGAGAGCACGACAGCTTGTGATGCAGCAATGGGATCGTCAGAAGGGTTAACAACTCGCTTACCCGTCGACATCTGTTCGCCATACTTCATCCATTCCGCCTGGGAACTGGTGATACCGCGCATATTTTGCTGGTACATCATCTGGGTACTGAAACGCATTTTTTCTCTCCCTTAGCGAATGTTAATAAGCGCATCGAAAATGGCGTTCGCCGTCTGCAGAACCTGCGCATTCGCCAGGTAGTACTGCTGAAAACGTTGCAAGTTGCCGTACTCTTCATCAAGGTTGACGCCGGAAATAGATTGCTGCTGATTAGAGAGTTGCGTCACCACATTACCTTGCGTCGTACTGCTGGTTTTCAACGTAGCAGTTTTATTGCCGATATCACTCACTAACGAGGCATAGGCGTCGTTGAAGGATTTCGCCCCGCCCACCGTTTTACTGTTGCTTTGCAAATCCAGCAGCGCCTGACCATTACGGTTATCGCTCTCACCAGCGGTTTTATCGCTCGCCATGGCGATTTTCGCTTCGTCGGTGATTAAAACATCCATGTTGACGATGGCATCGCTTACCGGTTTCAACGTGAAGCTGTCATTAGCATCTGGTGTGCCGATAAACGTCAACTCCAGACCGTCAAACGAAACTTTACCGTCGGCATCTGGCGTCACCGTAAAAGTAGTATTGCTGGCAAGGCGGGTGACCTGCCACTGATTATTGTTGAAAGAGATTTTGTAATCTGTTGCCAGCACCGCGGAGCCGTCGGTCACCGTGGCGCTGATCGCGCTACTACCCTGGTTTTTAGTATTCTCCAGCACAGCCGGTTTCCCTATGGCAAAAAAATCTTTCCCTGTATCGCCATTGGCATCAAACCCGTCTTTGTGTTGAGTATTGAAAGCCCCGGCAAATGCCAGCGCCAGTTGTCCGAGCGTATTGCGCGTCTGGTCGAGATCCTGAGAACGGAATGTCAGAAGGCCGCCCAGCGACCCGGTATTCAGTAATTTCTCCGGGATCTCGATATTGCCCACAGTACTATCAACATAAGCGACTGTCGTGCGGGAAGGATCGGCGCTGGACGGTACTGCCGCCAACTGACGCGCCGTGCTGCCCTGTACCAGTGAGTAACCATTGGCCATCGTGATGTTGTAAGTGCCGCCATCCTGAACGCTGACTTCTACACCAACGATCTGGTTTAATTCGCTCACCAGTTGATCACGTTGATCCAGCAGCTCGTTAGGTGACGCCCCTGCCCCCACACCTGTCAGGCGTGAGATTTGATCGTTCAGACTGGCGATTTGTTTAGCATAATTGTTGATCTGGTCAACGCTGGCACCTATCGCGATATTGACCTGTTTATCCTGGTCGCGCAGATACTGATCGGTGGTTTTAAACTGGTTTACCAGCCCTTCTGCTTTACCGATCAGCGCCTGACGTGCCGCCGGATCTTCCGCGTTACTGACCAGTGTTTGCAGACTGGTGAAGAAATCCTGCATCTGTGTTGCCAGCGAGGTCGTGCTGCCAGAAAGCATATTGTCGATTTTCGACATCTGTTCATAGCGGGAAGTCAGACCGCTACTCTGGGTTTGCGCCGCACGTAACTGGTTGGTAATAAACGCATCATACTCACGTTGCACACCGGATACGTAGACACCATTGCCAACCCAACCACCTGCACCCAGAGTGCTGTTGGCCTGCGCCATAATGGTGGTTTGGCGGGTATATCCGGCAACGTTATAGCTGGAAATATTATTACTCGCCGTATTTAACGCTGCCTGCGCCGCGTTAAGTCCGCTCATGGCGTTATTGATCAAGCTGGACATGGAGGTTCCTTATAAGCTTTCAATTACAGAGCATTATCGGCAGACACCCGCCGGACTTGAGTTCTTCAGAACAGATTATCGATACTCATGTTGTAAGTTTTGCTCACTTTGTCGCTTACCGATTTCATCTGCTGAATCATATGGGTTAGTTTGCGGGCATAATGAGGATCGGTCGCATATCCCGCGTCCTGTAATGCCTGCGCCCCCTGCTCAGCGCTTTTGGCATTCGTCACGGCGGCGTAACGCGGATTACGTGTTAATAGACCGACATAATCTGAAAGCGCTTCAAGATATGAGCTGTAAACCCGGAACTTCGCCTTTACTTTCTTCGCTTCGCCATTTTCATATTCGGTGGTGGTAATTTCAGTGATCGGCCCTTTCCAATTGCCGGAGGCTTTGACGCCAAACAGGTTATAGCTTGGCTCACCATTTTCACGACGGATTTGCCGTTGTCCCCAGCCTGATTCCAGCGCCGCCTGGGCAAGGATCAGATGATGCGGCACACCACTTTGCTGGCTTGCCCGTTGGGCGGGAAGCGAGAGTTGCGCGAGGAACGCTTTGCTGTCACCAGGTAGCGAATCATCGTAGTTACGTGGTACGGCTTTTTGCACCAGTTGCGAGAGCGCCTGGTTTTGGTAACGCATCACAGTTTCAAGCGGGAATTTCATCGGTGCCGCTGGCGTTGCTTCATCTGGCAACGGCTGCTCTGGTGTCATCTGTTTAACCATCATCTCCGCCAGCCCCAGACCTTTGCCTGCTGTCATCTGTTGGGCAATCTGCTGGTCATACATACTGGTGTAGAGTCGGGTATGCTCGCTGCTGAACAGGCCATCTTTCGGTAAGGCTTCACGCATACTTTTCAGCATCATCTGCACGAACATCCCTTCTACCTGACGAGCCACCGGGCGAATATTTGCCGCCGGATCTTCACCCACTTTCGCTTTCAGGTCATTAAGCGATTGTGCATCCCAGGCGGCACTGGCCAGCAGTTTGCTGTCGCTAATCATCAAATGATTTCCAGTTTTGCCCGCAGACATCCCGCGCTTTGCATCGATTGCAGTATGGACATCAGATCCATCGGCGTAGCCCCCAATGCATTGAGCGCGCGCACTACGTTATTGAGGCTGGCGCTTGAACGCACGCTTTGCAGCGAACCACCGCTCTGACGTAAGTCGATCTGCGTTTGTGGGGTTACCACGGTTTCTCCACCACCAAACGGCGTATCTGGCTGGCTGACATTCACCTGGCGATTCACCGTAACCGAGAGGTTGCCCTGTGCCACCGCGCAGCTATCGAGGGTCACTTCACGATTCATCACCACTGAACCGGTACGCGAGTTAATAATCACTTTGGCGTCCTGCGGAGTGACATTGACCTGCATGTTCTGGATATCGGCAAGGAAACGCACCTGGGAACTGTTGCCACTCGGCACGCGTACCTGAATAGTTCGCGCATCTAACGCCGTCGCGTTGCCGTATCCGCGTGTGCGGTTGATGGTATCGGCAATTTCCTGCGCTAGGGTGAAATCTTCCTCATTTAGCTGCAAATTGAAGGTATTGCCAGCACCAAACTGGCTGGGCAATTCGCGCTCAATAATTGCACCATTGGTGATCCGTCCGCCATTCAATTGGTTAACCTGAACACTGCTGCCCCCCGCCGATGCGCCTGCGCCGCCGACCAGAATATTGCCCTGCGCCAGCGCATACACCTGGCTATCGACGCCCTTAAGCGGTGTCATCAGCAGCGTACCGCCACGCAGACTTTTGGCGTTACCCATCGACGACACCACGACATCAATGGTTTGCCCCTGGCGTCCAAAAGGCGGAAGTGACGCCGTCACCATTACCGCAGCGACGTTTTTTAACTGCATATTGGTGCCTGTCGGAACGGTAATTCCCAACTGCGAGAGCATGTTATTTAGCGTTTGCGTGGTAAACGGCGTCTGGGTCGTCTGGTCACCCGTACCATCCAGGCCAACTACCAACCCATAACCAATCAGCGAGTTTTGCCGTACGCCCTGAACGCTGGTGAGATCGCGAATACGGTCGGCCTGCGCCACGACCGCAACCAGTAGAAGAATGAATGCAGAGAGAAATTTAATCACCACAGCCTCACTTACATTGGCGACAGGTTAAGGAAGAAACGCTGTAACCAGCCCATATTTTGTGCTTCGTTAATGTAGCCATTGCCAACGTACTCAATGCGCGCATCCGCCACCTGGGTAGACGGTACGGTGCTGCTACCACTGATAGTGCGTGGATTGACCACGCCGGAGAAGCGAATAAATTCGGTGCCCTGATTAATGGCGATCTGTTTTTCACCCACCACATGCAGGTTACCGTTTACCAGCACTTGATCGACCGTCACCGTCAACGTGCCGCTGAAGGTATTGCTGGCATTGGCTCCACCTTTCCCGTTAAAGCTATTGCCGCCAGAGGCATCGACATCAGCGCGGGCATTACCAAACAGCCCCTGCAAATAGCGCGGCACAGTATCAAAGCCAAAATTGGTTTTACCGTCGCGGCTGGCATTCGCGGAAGAACTCTTGCTGGCACTGACGTTTTCCTGCAACACAATGGTCAGCGTATCGCCAATATTACGTGGGCGGCGATCTTCAAACAGCGGTTGATAGCCATAGTTAATCGGCTGAGCAGACTGGAATATGGAACCGTTGGCGACGGGTGTCGGACCAGGAACCGGCTGTGCAGTAGTCGCCCCCTGTACCAACGGCGTGGAGGGTATCCAGGCACAGCCGGTCAGTGAAAACACCAACAAGCTGGAAATGGCGTAAATGCGCGCAGCGTTTTTTTGCATGGCTATCATCTTTAAAAATCAGTAAACCGGTGAACCAGCCACCGGTTATGCCTTAGAGTTGCGTCAGTTTTTGCAGCATCTGATCGGTGGTAGATACCGCTTTACTGTTGATTTCGTAGGCACGTTGTACCTGAATCATGTTGACCAGTTCTTCCGCCACGTTGACGTTAGATGTTTCAACATACCCTTGATACAGCAGCCCCGCGCCGTTCAGACCCGGTGTACTTTCGTTCGGTGCGCCGGAGGATTGCGTTTCGGTGTAGAGGTTTTCGCCAATGCTCTCCAGCCCAGTGTCGTTCATAAAGGTAGTGAGATTAAGCTGCCCAACCTGAACCGGAGCCGCCTGGCCTTGCTGGGTTACGCTGACCACGCCATCACGACCGATGGTGATGCTTAACGCATTCGCTGGAATGGTGATCGCAGGCTGTACCTGAAAACCACCCGCCGTCACCAACTGCCCGTTCTGATCCACCTGGAAAGAGCCGTCGCGGGTGTAGGCCGATGAGCCATCCGGCAGCATGATCTGGAAAAAGCCCTGCCCTTTAATCGCCACATCTTTGCTGTTATTGGTTTGCGACAGGTTGCCCTGACTGTGTAGGCGTTCAGTGGCAACCGGACGCACACCAGTACCGATTTGTAACCCGGACGGCAAGGTGGTTTGTTCGGAAGACTGCGCTCCAGGCTGGCGAATGGTTTGATAAAGCAGATCTTCAAACACCGCCCGCTGACGCTTGAAACCGTTGGTACTGACGTTTGCCAGGTTGTTGGCAATGACGTCCATATTGGTTTGCTGGGCGTCGAGGCCGGTTTTGGCGATCCATAATGAACTGATCATAAAATGTCCTGTAGTGGAGTGCTGACCACGTGCATATGTCTTTTTACCGGATGCGGCGTAAACGCCTTATCCGGCCTACAAGATCTCGCAAATTCAATACATTGCGATGCAACTCGTAAGCCCGATAAAATTGCGCATCAGGTAACTTATGCTTGTCACTTATCCTTTCAATTAACTCATCGAAAGCAGTTGATTGGCACGGCCTGCGTTATCATCAACGCTGCTGATAACCTTCATCTGCATTTCAAAACGCCGCGCGCTGGCAATCATGTCGCTCATCGCCGCAACAGCATTGACATTACTGCCTTCCAGCACGCCCGACATCACCCGTAACGTCGGGTCTGCCTGAAGTTCCGCTCCACGTGTGGCCTGACTTTCAGCAGTCAAACGAAAAATGCCGTCATCGCCGCGCTGCACTTCACTGCCCGTAGCTTTCACCAGTTTCAGCCGCCCGACTGGAGCGACGGTATTTGCCGGATCGCCAGAATTCAGCGCCGAGATAGTACCATCGGCAGCAATAGTGATTTCCGCCCCTTCCGGCACAGCAATCGGCCCCGCCTCACCAATCACCGGATGCCCCTGAATCGTCAGTTGCCCGGTGGGATCAACCTGAATGCTGCCATTACGCGTATATCCTTCGCTACCGTCAGCAGTCTGCACGGCCAGCCAGCCGTCTTGCTGTAACGCAACATCCAGCGGACGTGAGGTGTAATCCATCTTGCCGGGCGTCATGTCTGCCCCTGGCGTAGATGCCGTCACCAGCGTGCGTGTAGGCAGCGAAAGTCCCTCTACCGGCACTGCACGTAAGGCGTTTATCTGCGCGCGAAAACCAGGTGTAGATGCATTCGCCAGATTACTGGCAGTTACCGCTTGCTGATTCAGCGTCTGGCTGGCGGCCCCCATCGCGGTATAGATTGCGTGATCCATTGAGCTATCCCGTCAGCGATTAGCGTAAGTTAACCAGCGTGTTGAGGATCTGGTCCTGGGTTTTGATAGTCTGGGCGTTGGACTGATAGTTACGCTGGGCGACAATCATATTGACCAGTTCTTTGCTGAGATCGACATTGGACGCTTCCAGCGCACCATTGGTCAGCGTGCCAAAATTGCCTGTTCCGGCAGTCCCCAACAGCGCCACGCCAGAAGATTGCGTCGCAGACCAGACATTATCGCCTTCGGACGCCAGTCCTTCGTTGTTAGCGAAGTTAGCCAGCACAATCTGCCCCAACAGTTGGGTTTGTTCGTTGGAATAGTTGCCGACTACCGTACCGTCATCGTTGATTTGGTAACTCACCAGATCGCCCGGTTTGTAGCCGTTCTGGGTGGTTGCCACGATGTTGTTCGCACCGGTGTTTTGTTGCATGGAGTTGAGGAAACTTAACGAGAATGAGGCGGGATCTGCACCGTTAATTGCACCGGTGGCAACTAACGCAGAAGCACCAGATGTCAGAGTTCCATTCGCATCAAACGCCAGTGTTGTTACTTGCTTAGCGATACTGGCTGCATCACTACTATCCTGGGTGTAAACATCCCAGTTATTATCCCCGGTCTTCACAAAGTAGACGCTCATGTCATGAGCATTCCCCTGGCTGTCAAATACCGTTACCGAACCTTTTTTGTTATAGCTATCCGCATCGCTGGCATCGAAAGTTTTGACTGTCGGAAGAGGATCACTGGAGTTAAGGTTGATCTGCATTGACGCCGTTGTCGTCGTTTTCGCCGCCATCAGGGTATTCGGAATCGAAATATTGCCTGGATTCGCCCCCTGCTGAATAGTCGGTGGTGTGCCGGTTGCCGGATACCCCGTTAACTGTAAACCTTGCATATTCACCAGATTACGGTTTTCATCGAGTTTAAATTGCCCGTTACGGCTGTAAAACACTGAGCCGTTACTGTCTACGAGGCGGAAGAAACCGTTCTGGCTGATGGCAACGTCAAGGCCACGTCCTGTATTCGTGGTCGTTCCATCGGTAAAATCCTGGGTAATGCCGGCAACTTTTACCCCCAGCCCCACTTTAGAACCCGCGAACATATCAGCAAAAGAAGCCGTACCGGATTTAAAACCATAGGTGGCGGAGTTGGCGATATTGTTGCCAATAACATCGAGGTTGGTGGCGGCTGCGTTTAATCCGCTAACCGCTTGAGAAAAGGCCATGACTGACTCCTGAAATGTGAAGGCTTAAATTATCTGCCGTACTTCGTCGAGAGTGGTGGTGCCGTAAGTGCCGAGATCCAGCGTATTACCGTTGTTACCGCGGATCACGCCCTGCACCAGAGCAAACTGCAGCGGTTGCGCAACTAACTGCGTACCACCGTTACTGGCGCTAATCGCCACGTTATAAGAACCATTCGGTGCGGTTGTGCCGTCAGTTAATGTGCCGTCCCAGGTGAAACTGTGGACTCCGGCGGTCAGTTCACCGATATCAATCGTGCGTACAACCGCGCCATTTTTATCAGTGATCGTGGCGGTGACTTTGTCTGCCGCCTGTTGCAGTTCAACACCAAACGGCGTGGTCGTGGTTACCGCCCCTTCTTCACTGCCAGTACCGGCAAGAATGGTGGTGCCGGGGATCATCACACCATGACCAATCAGGTTACTGGCCTGTAGCGACTGACCGTTGTCTATCTGTCCGGAAATCGAACCGAGTGTAGTATTGAGTTTTTCAATCCCGCTAACCGTGCTGATTTGCGCCAGTTGCGATGTCAACTCGTTGTTCTCCATCGGATTGGTCGGATCCTGATTTTTCAGTTGCGCCACCAGCAACGTCAGAAAACTGCTTTGCAAATCTGCAGCGTTACTGCCAGTGAGCGAACTACTGCTGGTAGTACTGACACCAGTTTTTGTCGGATCGGTAGTGGTTACCGCAATGGACATGGTTTTCTCCTTTATTGACCGAGCGTGAGGGTCTTCAGCATCATGCTTTTCACCGTGTTGAGGACTTCAACGTTGGCCTGATAACTGCGTGATGCCGACATGGTGTTAACCATCTCCCCAACCACATCCACGTTTGGCATTTTCACGTAACCCTTCGCGTCCGCCAGTGGATTTCCCGGCTCATATACCAGTTTGTCTGGCGCCTGGCTTTCAATCACGTCAGCCACTTTCACCCCACCTGTCGCGGTTCCCGGCGCGGCGTTCACCTGAAACACCACCTGTTTTGCCCGATAAGGTTGTCCGTCTGGCCCTGTCACGCTATCGGCATTCGCCAGATTACTGGCCGCTACGTTCAGACGCTGGGACTGGGCAGTTAACGCCGACCCGGCGATCTCAAAAATATTCAGCAGTGCCATCCGTTAATTTCCGCTCTGTAAAACGTTCATCATGCCTTTGATTTGCCCACTCAACGCGCTAAGGCTCATCTGATATTGCAGGCTGTTATCGGCAAACTGGGTGCGTTCGCGATCCATATCGACGGTATTGCCGTCCAGCGAAGGCTGATCCGGAATACGGTATTGCAGTTCTGCGGAAGGAGGCGTCAACGCCTGCGCCGGAATGTGTTGCGTTGAGGTCATGGTCAGGGCCACCACACTGGTTTCATCCCGTCCACGCAGCATTACTTTTTTAAGTTCACTTGCAAAATCTATATCGCGCGCCTGATAACCAGGGGTATCGGCGTTGGCGATGTTTGCCGCCAGCACTTCCTGACGATGGGCGCGCAGATTGAGCGCCTCTTGTTGAAAACGTAAGGCGGCGTCGAGCTTATCGAGCATATCTCCTCCGCAGATATCAAAATTCTGCCGTCAGCTTAAAGGCTTTAGGCGCGCGTTATCGGCGGAATAAACGCAAAATGGGTCGCTATTTATGCCGTTGATGGTCACGCCGCGCGGGTACAATTTAGCCTGTAGAAATGGCTGGGGGCGGAAATGCAAATAATGAAGCATGGCGTGGTACTCATCGCGATACTGTTCAGCCCGCTGAGTACGGCTGGCGATTTCACATCACAATTGAAAACCTTTTTTGTGGTACAACTGGCGGGGTTGAGTGATGAGGTTCGTATCTCTATTCACACGCCCCCCCATTTACTGCCTGCGTGTGAACAGCCATTGTTTTCCATCACCAGTAATTCCCGCCTGTGGGGCAATGTGAATGTGCTGGCACGCTGCGGCAACGACAAACGATATGTGCAAGTCAATGTGCAGGCCACCGGGAATTATGTCGTTGCCGCGATGCCCATTGTGCGGGGAGGAAAACTGGAATCTGCCAGCGTCAAACTGAAACGCGGACGGCTGGATACCTTACCGCCACGTACTGTACTGGATGTTAATCAACTGGTTGATGCAGTCAGTCTGCGCGATCTGACGCCCGGGCAGCCAATACAACTAACCATGCTACGCCAGGCCTGGCGAGTAAAAGCCGGACAGCGTGTCAACGTGATCGCCAGTGGCGATGGTTTCAGCGCTAATGCTGAAGGTCAGGCGCTGAACAACGCGGCGGTTGCGCAAAATGCTCGTGTCCGCATGGTGTCGGGTCAGGTGGTCAGTGGTGTGGTGGATGCGGATGGGAATATTCTTATAAACCTGTAATCTGTTAAAGATTGACCGACTATTGCCGATAAATAAGCAACAAATGATAAAAGCGCCCTCAATGAGGAATAAACCATGAGTATTGACCGCACCGCTCCCCTGAAGCCCATAAGCACCGTTCAGCCACGCGAAACCAGTGACACTCCGGTAGCCAATACCCGCTCGACAAAAACGACCGCCGCCGCCAGTACCAGTGTGACATTAAGCGATGCACAAGCAAAGCTGATGCAACCAGGCAGCAGTGATATCAATCTTGAGCGCGTAGAAGCGTTGAAACTGGCGATTCGTAACGGTGAACTAAAGATAGATGTCGGCAAAATTGCCGATGCACTGATCAGCGAAGTGCAACAAGACTTACTGAGTAAATAAACGTATGACGCGTCTTGCAGAGATCCTCGACCAGATGTCCGCAGTGCTTAACGATCTTAAAACGGTGATGGAGCAAGAGCTGCAACATCTCTCTATGGGGCAGATCAACGGCAGTCAGTTACAACGGATTACAGAACAAAAAAGCTCACTGCTGGCGACGCTGGATTACCTCGAGCAGTTACGTCGGCAAATACCGGATGCCGCAAACAGCAACGATATCGCACAATGCTGGCAGGAAATTACCGTAAAAACGCAGCAACTGCGTCAGTTAAATCAACATAACGGCTGGCTACTGGAAGGACAGATTGAGCGCAATCAACAGGCGCTGGAAATGCTGAAACCACATCAGGAGCCGACGCTGTACGGGGCCAACGGTCAAACCTCAACGCCCCATCGCGGCGGTAAAAAGATATCTATCTGAAGATTTTCTCCGGCCTGCAATGCAGGCCGGGATTGGTTATTAAGCCGTCCGACGGGCAAACTCTTTGACTTTAAAGCCCAGCACCGCCAGCGCGGCAAAGTACGCCGCAATTCCCGCGACAACTACCGCCATCAAACGCAGTAAGCGCCAGGGCATAGTACCCAATGACCAGTCCGGCATGATGTGCAACATACCTAAAAGTACGCCAGACATCACCAGCACTGCTACCACCAGACGCAGCAGAAACGCAGTCCAACCGGGTTGCGGGGTAAAGATTTTCTGCTTACGCAACTGCCAGTAAAGCAGCGAGGCATTCAGGCAAGCTGCCAGACCAATGGAAAGCGACAGTCCGGCATGTTTCAACGGGCCGATAAACGCCAGGTTCATCAACTGCGTCAAAATCAGCGTGACGATGGCAATTTTCACCGGTGTTTTAATATCCTGGCGGGAATAAAAACCCGGAGCCAGCACTTTCACCACAATCAGGCCGATCAACCCCACTGAATAGGCAATCAATGCCCGCTGAGTCATCAGCGCATCAAAGGCGGTAAATTTACCGTACTGGAACAGCGAAACAGTTAATGGACCAGAGAGAATACCCAACGCTACCGCGCTCGGCAGCGCCAGCAGGAAACAAAGACGCAGGCCCCAGTCCATCAAGCGGTTGTATTCATCATGATTACCGCTGGCAAAACTTTTCGACAGCGACGGCAGCAAAATAGTCCCCAGCGCCACGCCCAGTACGCCAGACGGAAACTCCATTAAACGGTCGGCGTAGTACATCCACGACACGGAACCTGAGGCAAGAAACGAAGCAAAAATGGTGTTGATGATCAAGGAGATCTGACTAACAGAAACACCAAGGATCGCCGGCCCCATCTGTTTCACCACGCGCATTGCTCCTGCATCGTGAAAGTTAATGCGCGGCAGAACCAACATGCCGATCTTCTTCAGGTGCGGTAGCTGATACACCAGTTGCAGTATACCGCCCACCGTAACAGCCCACGCCAGCGCCAGCACCGGCGGATTAAAGTACGGTGCAGCAAACAGCGCAAAACCAATCATGCTGATGTTAAGTAACGTCGGGGCAAATGCCGGAATCGAGAAACGGTTCCAGGTATTCAAAATAGCCCCCACCAGCGATGCCAGGGAGATCAGCAAAATATAGGGAAAAGTGATCTGCAATAGCTGAGTGGTCAGCGCGAATTTGTCGGCGGTGTCAGCAAAGCCCGGCGCGGTCACCATTATCACCCACGGTGCGGCGAGCATCCCGGCAACGGTCACAACCGCCAGTGCCAGCGTCAGCAGGCCCGAGACATAAGAGACAAAGACCCGAGTTGCATCTTCACCTTGCTTGCTTTTATATTCCGCCAGAATCGGCACGAATGCCTGGGAGAATGCCCCTTCGGCAAAGATACGGCGCAACAAGTTAGGAAGTTTGAAAGCGACGAAAAAAGCGTCGGTTGCCATCCCTGCGCCAAAAATTCTGGCGACAATAGCGTCACGTGCAAAGCCAAGCACACGCGAAAACATGGTCATCGAGCTGACGGCGGCCAGCGATTTTAATAAATTCATTGGTGTTCTAATCCAGACCCACGAACAAAACGCCTGCAACGCAGGCGCTGAAAGAGGCGAATAGTCTACCTGGATTATGGTGAATTGCTACCGCCAGATGTTACAGGGTTTATTCACTCATCGCGTCTCGCCAGAGTTTGTCAACGATGCGCTGCGCCAGTACTGCCTGCTCACCAGCAGTTTGTGGAACTGTCTGATTTTGCACGCATTCGATGAAATGATGCGCGCAGCCAACAAATCCACGCTGCTCGAGGGTACTTTGCCAGCCGGGAATCGGTTTGTGCACCACGCCCTGCCCGCGCTCTTCGCGCCATTCACGCATATCCGTAATGTCGATGAGCGCGCCGTCGGTCACGGCCTGCACCGTTTCACGCTGGCTACCAGCACGGCGATGCATGCAGGTGGTGATTTGCAAAGGCCCCACCGAAAAATGGTGCTCGGCAAACAACATTTCGCCAGACTCGTTAGTCAACAGCGAACCACCGTCAAGGGAGGCTTTGCCGCCAGACAGCCACAGAGCAGTGTCAACCACATGCAGATAATCATCCAGCAACGTGAAATAAAGATCGTGTGGCCCGACGCTATGAGTACGATGTTTATCCATTCTCAGCGACACTGCGGTGGCAAGTTGCGTTTTTAGCTCACTGTAGAGCGGTGCAAAGCGACGGTTAAAACCAACCATCAACGTCAGTTTTTTCCGCGCCGCCAGTTCCACCAGCCGCTCGGCATCGCGCAGATTTTCTGCCAGGGGTTTATCGACACAGACATGAACGCCAGCGTTTAATAACGCACTGACCACTTCAAAATGACTGGCGGTGCTGGAGTGGACAAAAACTGCATCGCAACTGGCAGCAAGGTTAGATAACGAATCGGCATAAGGAATGCGCCAGCTTTCACAAATGGGTAGAGCTTTCTCGCGCGTTGGCGACCATGCCCCCTGTAACGTCCAGTCAGACGCTGCCGCCAGCACCGGTAACCACGCTTTTTGCGCGATCCCTCCTAACCCCACTACGCCGATACGTAATTTTTTCACTTTAATCTCCCAGATGGGCCAGCAACGAATCAAGACGCTGTTTCAGTTCTGCCACTTCGATTTCCAGTGCTTCGACACGGACCTGTAAATCACCTTCAACCGCGTTCGACGGTTCCGTTACCACAGGTTGCTCATCTATCTCACCACTGAAAAGATGCATATAGCGACTTTCGCGTTTACCCGGTTCGCGAGCCAGACGCACCACAAAAGGGCCATCTTCGCGATTCGCCAGTTGTTCCAGCGTCGACTCCACTTCCGCCATATCGCTAAATTCATACATTCGCGCCGCGCGGCTGCGCAGTTCACCCGGCGTCTGGGCACCACGCAATAACAACGTGGTGATTAACGCCACTTCTGCGGCGCTCAGTTTCAGATCGCCAAATTCTGAATTACAAAAGCGTTGCTCATATTTGGTGACCCGATTACCAAAACCGCTCACCGTGCGTAAATAATGACGTTTTACCAGATTATCCAACTGCTCCTGCACTTCAGATTCGCTTAAGTTCATTACCGGTTCACGGTTCGTTTTCTGATTACAGGCCGTGACTACGCTATTCACGGAGAGCGGGTATTGCTCCGGCGTCGTCACCTGTTTTTCCAGTAAACAGCCAATCACGCGGGCTTCCAGTGCGGTAAGTTGATACTTCATAACATTCTCCTTAGCGGCCGGGCGTCCAGTCCGGGGTGGTTAATGCCGTCAGCACGTGATCGCGCCATTGTCCATCAATCAACAGATAATCTTTCGCATAACCTTCTTTTTCAAAACCCAGTCGCGCCAGCAAATCACCGCTACGTTTATTGTGCGGCATATAGTTGGCCATAATGCGATGAATGTGTTGAGTACGCTGCATATAACGAATAGCGGCGGTCAGGGCTTCAAACATTAGCCCCTTGCCCTGCCATTTTTGTCCGATTGAATAACCGAGATAGCAGGCATGGAAAGATCCTCGCACCACATTAGAAAAATTGGCAACGCCAATAATCTCTTTCTCATCCGGGTCGAACAACCCAAAATAGAATGCAGAACCTTGTTTATGAAATTCATTAATCATGCTTAACCTGGCCTGCCAACCTGAAGGGTAGCAGTGGCTTTCGTCGCGCACTGGTTCCCAGGGCTTGAGAAAATGGCGATTTTCTGCGTAATAGTCCGCCAGCCGCCAGGCATCACGTTCATGCACCAGACGCACGACCAGTCGGTCTGTGGTTAAGCGCACTTTTGGCACGTTACTACGATAGCCAAACATTCTATACCTACTCCTTCCCGTAACGTCTTTAATACGCTGTAAGTATTACTATACCTGCGCAACCAGAACCTGTGAAAAGTCCAAAATGCCATTTCCTGCATTATTCACATATTTGATAAAAACTCTCTATCAAAGAGGACTTTCGATAAAAAAATATTGTCCCGGGAAATATGGGAAAAGTATTAGCGACCATGCAGAATAGAAAGTGCTCATCTTTTATTTCCCGGGAGGGGAAATGTCGCGCGTTTCACAGGCCAGGAACCTGGGTAAATATTTCCTGCTCATCGATAATATGCTGGTCGTGCTGGGGTTCTTTGTTGTCTTCCCCCTGATCTCTATCCGCTTCGTTGATCAAATGGGCTGGGCAGCCGTGATGGTCGGTATTGCTCTCGGTCTGCGTCAGTTCATTCAGCAAGGTTTAGGCATTTTTGGCGCGCAATTGCCGACCGCTTTGGCGCAAAACCGATGATCGTCACCGGAATGCTGATGCGCGCCGCGGGATTTGCCACTATGGGGATCGCCCACGAGCCATGGATGCTGTGGTTTTCCTGCCTTCTCTCAGGTCTTGGCGGTACTCTGTTCGATCCGCCGCGTTCGGCACTGGTGGTCAAATTGATCCGCCCGCAACAGCGTGGACGTTTTTTCTCCCTGTTGATGATGCAGGACAGTGCTGGTGCGGTCATTGGCGCATTATTAGGTAGCTGGCTGTTGCAATACGATTTCCGCCTGGTCTGCGCGACGGGTGCAATTTTGTTTGTGCTGTGTGCGGCATTTAATGCCTGGTTGTTACCGGCATGGAAACTTTCTACCGTGCGTACGCCAGTCCGCGAAGGCATGGCCCGCGTGATGCGCGATAAACGTTTTGTCACCTATGTTCTGACGCTGGCAGGCTACTACATGCTGGCCGTTCAGGTAATGCTGATGCTGCCGATTATGGTCAACGATATCGCCGGAGCGCCCTCTGCCGTTAAATGGATGTATGCCATTGAAGCGTGTCTCTCCTTAACGTTGCTTTACCCTATCGCCCGCTGGAGCGAAAGACGTTTTCGTCTGGAACACCGATTGATGGCTGGGCTATTGGTCATGTCGTTAAGCATGATACCGGTTGGAATGGTCAGCAATCTGCAACAACTCTTCACCCTGATTTGTCTATTTTATATCGGTTCAATCATTGCCGAACCTGCGCGTGAAACCCTAAGCGCCTCGCTGGCAGATGCACGAGCGCGCGGCAGCTATATGGGGTTTAGTCGTCTGGGCCTGGCGATTGGCGGTGCTATCGGTTATGTCGGTGGCGGCTGGCTGTTTGACCTGGGTAAATCGGCGCAGCAACCAGAACTACCGTGGATAATGTTGGGCATTATTGGCATTATCACCTTCGTTGCGATGGGGTGGCAATTTAGCCAGAAACGCGCTACGCGTCGGTTGCTGGAACGCGACGCCTGAAAATGCCATGCTTTCTGTTACCATTGTTCGCCCAGTCAATCTACTCGCCGCAGCAACCTGTTATTACCTGTCGCCGCTGTTTTCAGTTTTTTCTGCTGGCGGGTTTAACGCTGGTGACACATGCTGCGTTGTGTCAGGATATTGACGCAGATTTCATGTCGAGGACTACCATGAACAAGTTTTTATTTGCCGCTGCATTGATCATCAGCGGCCTGCTCGTTGGCTGTAATCAACTCACCCAGTACACGATTAGCGAACAAGAAATTAACCAGTCGCTTGCGAAACATAATAATTTCTCAAAAGATATCGGTTTGCCCGGTGTGGCTGATGCCCATATCGTTCTGACAAATCTGGCCAGTCAAATTGGCCGCGAAGAGCCAAATAAGATCACCTTAACCGGTGATGCCAATCTGGATATGAACTCTCTTTTCGGCAGCCAGAAAGCAACCATGAAACTGAAGCTGAAGGCGCTGCCGGTGTTTGATAAAGAAAAAGGCGCGATCTTCCTGAAAGAGATGGAAGTGGTCGACACAACGGTGCAGCCAGAAAAAATGCAAACGGTAATGCAAACATTGCTTCCCTATTTGAACCAGGCACTACGCAATTACTTCAACCAGCAACCGGCTTACATTCTGCGCGAAGATGGTAGTCAGGGTGAAGCAATGGCGAAAAAACTGGCGAAAGGTATTGAGGTGAAACCTGGCGAAATTGTCATTCCGTTTACTGATTAAACACGAAGGGCGCATTCGCGCCCTTTATTTTTCGTGCAAAGGAAAACGTTTCCGCTTATCCTTTGTGTCCGGCAAAAACATCCCTTCAGCCGGAGCATAGAGATTAATGACTGCACCATCCCAGGTATTAAAGATCCGCCGCCCAGACGACTGGCACCTTCACCTCCGCGATGGCGACATGTTAAAAACTGTCGTGCCGTATACCAGCAAAACTTATGGCCGGGCCATCGTTATGCCCAATCTGGCTCCGCCCATAACGACCGTCGAAGCTGCCGTAGCGTATCGCCAGCGTATTCTTGACGCCGTACCTGCCGGACACGATTTCACCCCGCTGATGACCTGTTATTTAACAGATTCGCTGGCTCCCAATGAATTGGAGCGTGGATTTAACGAAGGCGTGTTCACCGCGGCAAAACTTTACCCGGCAAACGCTACTACCAACTCCAGCCACGGTGTGACGTCGGTTGACACTATCATGCCGGTACTTGAGCGAATGGAAAAAATTGGCATGCCGCTGCTGGTGCACGGAGAAGTTACACACGCCGATATCGACATTTTTGACCGTGAAGCCCGCTTTATTGAAACGGTTATGGAGCCACTGCGCCAGCGCCTGACTGCGCTGAAAGTGGTTTTTGAGCACATCACCACTAAAGATGCTGCCGAATATGTTCGTGACGGTAATGAATTGCTGGCCGCTACTATTACCCCCCAGCATCTGATGTTTAATCGTAACCATATGCTGGTTGGCGGTGTACGTCCGCACCTGTACTGCCTGCCCATTCTCAAACGTAATGTGCATCAACAGGCACTGCGTGAGCTGGTCGCCAGTGGCTTTAATCGCGTTTTTCTCGGGACTGACTCCGCACCACATGCACGTCATCGCAAAGAGAGTAGCTGCGGTTGTGCAGGCTGTTTTAATGCACCAACGGCGCTGGGCAGTTACGCCACTGTATTTGAAGAAATGGATGCGTTGCAGCACTTTGAAGCGTTCTGTTCTTTAAACGGCCCGCAGTTCTATGGTTTACCGGTCAACGAATCGTTTATTGAACTGGTACGCGAAGAGCAACAAGTTGCTGAAAGCATCGCTCTGACCGACGACACGCTGGTGCCATTCCTGGCCGGAGAAACGGTTCGCTGGACAGTTAAACAATAAAAAAACGTAGCACCCTGTTGTCATTAGGTTATTTTACCTGTATAAATAACCAGTATATTTAACAGGGGGCTATTATGAGAATTGAAGTCACCATCGCGAAAACTTCTCCATTACCTGCCGGGGCTATTGACGCTCTGGCAGGTGAACTTTCCCGCCGTATTCAGTATGCGTTTCCTGATAACGAAAGCCATGTGTCTGTTCGTTATGCTTCAGCCAATAATTTATCGGTTATTGGCGCGACAAAAGAAGATAAACAACGTATTAGCGAAATTCTGCAAGAAACATGGGAAAGCGCAGATGACTGGTTCGTTAGCGAATAATATGCAGTAATGTTTGTTTTGCCGGGTCGCCCCGGCTTTTTTATTTTGCGTACAAATCTTCTACACTTCCTCAAAATAATTGCACAATATGCTAAAAAAATATGAATGACATGCTGTTTTATTGTTCATATAAATCTTAAAACCAAAAAAATATCTCTTTCCCCCTTTAAAAATTCGGTGAACACCCTTACTTATTGGTATACTGAAGTTGCTTCAGATAAAAACGCATTGAACCTCGAATAACGTTGTCTAGTAACACGAATTAGGGGGCCATGATGGAAAAAAACAATGAAGTCATTCAGACTCATCCGCTCGTAGGGTGGGACATCAGCACCGTTGATAGCTATGATGCGCTGATGTTGCGTTTGCACTACCAGACCCCAAATAAGTCCGAGCAGGAAGGGACTGAAGTTGGTCAGACACTCTGGTTAACTACTGATGTTGCCAGACAATTTATTTCGATATTAGAAGCAGGAATCGCCAAAATTGAATCTGGTGATTTCCATGTAAATGAGTATCGGCGTCATTAACATGACATGACCATCCACCCAAAAGGCACCTGACCGGTGCCTTTACCATTTCTGGGTTGTATATCTGCATTCACTTAATTACTCTGCTTGTACCATGAGAGCAGAGAGAAAAAAATGAAATACGATCTCATCATTATTGGCAGCGGTTCCGTAGGTGCTGCAGCCGGGTATTATGCCACCCAGGCCGGTTTGAAAGTGCTGATGACCGACGCCCATATGCCACCACATCAACACGGCAGTCACCACGGTGATACGCGATTAATTCGCCATGCTTATGGTGAAGGCGAAAAATATGTTCCGTTAGTGCTTCGCGCGCAAACGTTGTGGGATGAACTCTCCCATTACAACGAAGAAGACCCTATTTTTGTGCGCTCTGGCGTCATCAACCTTGGTCCTTCTGACTCCAAATTCCTCACCAACGTTGCCCACAGTGCGGAACAGTGGCAACTCAACGTCGAAAAACTGGATGCACAAGCGATTATGGCCCGCTGGCCGGAAATACGCGTCCCGGACAACTACATCGGCTTATTTGAAGCTGATTCCGGCTTTTTGCGCAGTGAACTGGCGATTAAAACCTGGATCAAACTGGCGAATGAAGCTGGCTGCGCGCAACTGTTTAATTGCCCGGTCACCGCTATTCACCATGATGACAACGGCGTAACCATTACAACGGCTGATGGCGAGTATCAGGCAAAGAAAGCGATCGTCTGCGCGGGAACCTGGGTAAAAGACCTGCTACCAGAACTCCCGATTCAGCCAGTACGCAAAGTATTTGCCTGGTATCAGGCAGATGGCCGTTATAGCGTTAAAAATAAATTTCCGGCGTTTACTGGCGAACTGCCCAATGGCGATCAATATTACGGTTTTCCTGCCGAAAATGACGCTCTGAAGATTGGTAAACATAACGGTGGTCAGGTGATTCATTCCGCGGATGAACGAGTTCCATTTGCGGAAATTACCAGCGACGGTTCTGAAGCCTTCCCATTCTTGCGCCAGGTGTTGCCAGGTATTGGCTGCTGCCTGTACGGCGCTTCCTGCACCTATGATAATTCGCCTGACGAAGATTTTATTATCGATACCCTGCCCGGTCACGATAATACGCTGCTGATTACCGGCCTGAGTGGGCACGGCTTTAAATTTGCGTCGGTTTTAGGGGAAATAGCCGCTGACTTTGCACAAGACAAAAAAAGCAATTTTGATTTGACGCCATTCAGACTTTCCCGCTTCCAATAATCATCATTACGGCCTCCAAAATGAGGCCGTTTTTACAGGAGTTTTTTAATGCGTCGTTTGGTGAACTATCTCATCAATAATATTCGCGAACACTTCATGCTTTATCTTGTTCTTTGGTCACTGCTGGCGATTATGGATCTCATCTATGTATTTTATTTCTAACCCGTAATCACTGACATAAATTGACAAATATTTAATATCTCTTTCATTTGGTGTGAAAATTTGAATAAACTTATTCCTGCAATAACCGCATTCACCAGATTTCACTCATCCTGAAACAACTAAACTTATGAAGATCTCTTCATTATTAAATCAAAATTATTGAAATAAAAATAAATATCATTCGAATTGTTATTTTTAAGTTGCAATTCATTCTCCGACACGCCATTTTCATTCTCTCGCAAATATGTTTCGGATGCCCTTATGCCACTTACAAATACCCCTGAACGCTATGGCGTTATATCAACAGCCTTTCATTGGCTAAGTGCAATCATTGTCTATGGCATGTTTGCTTTGGGTCTGTGGATGGTAACGCTCAGTTATTACGATGGCTGGTATCACAAAGCACCAGAACTGCATAAAAGCATCGGTATTCTGTTAATGATGGGGCTGGTTGTTCGTATTCTGTGGCGTGTCATATCCCCACCGCCAGGTCCGTTGCAAAATTATTCGCTTATGACTCGTCTTGGTGCAAAGACTGGACATCTTGCGCTGTACCTCTTGCTCTTCGCCATTGGCATCAGTGGCTATCTGATCTCTACCGCCGATGGCAAACCGATCAGCGTTTTTGGCTGGTTTGACGTTCCCGCAACCCTTGCCGATACTGGCGCGCAGGCTGACTTAGCCGGTGCCCTGCATTTTTGGCTGGCGTGGAGCGTGGTCGTTCTGTCCGTTATGCACGGATTTATGGCTCTGAAGCATCATTTCATCGATAAAGACGACACCCTGAAGCGCATGCTGGGAAAATCGTCATCTGACTATGGAGTTTAAAAAATGAAAAAAAGCCTGCTTGGTTTAACCTTCGCTTCACTGATGTTCTCTGCCGGTTCAGCTATCGCCGCCGATTATAAAATTGACAAAGAAGGCCAGCACGCCTTTGTCAATTTCCGCATCCAGCATCTGGGTTACAGTTGGTTGTACGGCACATTTAAAGATTTCGACGGTACATTTACGTTTGATGAAAAGGATCCTGCAGCCGATAAAGTGAATGTGACTATTAACACCACCAGTGTTGATACCAATCACGCCGAGCGCGATAAACATCTCCGCAGCGCGGATTTCCTTAATACAGCAAAATATCCGCAGGCAACCTTCTCCTCCACCAGCGTGAAGAAAAACGGTGACGAGCTGGATATTACTGGTGATCTGACGCTGAATGGCGTGACCAAACCAGTAACGCTGGAAGCGAAATTGATTGGCCAGGGCGACGATCCGTGGGGCGGTAAACGTGCGGGTTTTGAGGCTGAAGGGAAAATTAAGCTAAAAGACTTCAATATCAAGACAGATTTAGGCGCGGCTTCGCAGGAAGTTGATCTGATTATTTCGGTTGAAGGCATACAACAGAAGTAGTGCTGAGATGTTGCCGGATGACACGCATCCGGCACGAATGTTTATTCTGTTGGATCAGGAATAACCAGTGTCGTGTTCAGGCGTCCACGTGATTTATTAAAGATCTTATTGCCATTTTCCCGCCCGGCACGGAGACGTCGCTGTTCTTCTGGCGGTAACGCGCTTTCTTCACAGCAAATCTCACTACAACAGCCTTTGAATTTCTCGGCGCACGCCAGACACTGAATGAACAGCAGGTGGCAACCATCATTTTTGCAGTTGGTATGGCTGTCGCACGGTGTGCCACATTGATGACAATGCGCGATAATTTCATCAGAGATGCGCTCCCCCATCCGCTCATCAAAAACGAAATTTTTACCAATAAAGCGGACCGGCAGACCTTGTTCCCGCGCTTTGCGGGCGTATTCAATAATACCGCCTTCGATATGCCAGACTTTATTGAATCCGCTATGTTTCATCCAGGCACTGGCCTTTTCGCAACGAATACCACCGGTGCAGTACATCACGATTTTTTTATCTTTATGCGCCTGCATCATCTCAACCGCTTTCGGCAGTTGCTCACGGAAGGTATCAGCCGGAATTTCGAGCGCGTTTTCAAAATGCCCCACTTCGTATTCATAGTGGTTGCGCATGTCGATAAACAGCGTATCTGGATCGTCAAGCATGGCGTTCACTTCCGCCGCTTGTAGATATTCCCCGACGTTACTGGCGTCAAATTGAGGATCGTCAATACCATCGGCAACAATTCGTTCGCGGACTTTCATGCGCAGCACCCAGAAGGATTTCCCGTCATCATCCAGCGCAATATTCAGACGTAATCCGTTTAAAGCAGGGTCAAAAGCATAAAGCTGTGCGCGAAATGTCTCTACGTTGCTCGCCGGTACGCTGATTTGTGCGTTGATCCCTTCACGTGCCAGATAGACCCGCCCAAAGACATTCAACGCAGTAAATAGCTGATATAAAGCATCGCGGGTCGCCCTGGGATCGGCAATTTGGAAATATTTATAGAACGACATGGTGGTGCGTGGTTCGCTCTCGGCCAGCATTTTGGCTTTCAGCGCGTCATTAGAAATGCGGTTGTGTAACACTGGCATGGTGTACGGTTCCTGCGGGTGGGTAAGTAAAAATCCGCGGCATCATATAGCAATTATCGATAATTAACATCCACACATTTTACGCTACATTTGCACATTAAAAATTAATAATGGTTTACATGCGCGGCAATTTCACCCAATCCCCGGTCACAAATTTTGGTTGCGGACGAAAAAATGCGACAATACATACAATTGCCCGTATAGGTTGAAAGACAGGATTGATATGACGAATCTACCCAAGTTCTCCACCGCACTGCTTCATCCGCGTTATTGGTTAACCTGGTTGGGTATTGGCGTACTTTGGTTGGTCGTTCAGTTACCCTACCCAATTATCTACCGCCTCGGCATCGCGGCGGGACGACTGGCGTTACGTTTTATGAAACGACGCGCCAAAATTGTGCACCGCAACCTGGAACTGTGCTTCCCGGAGATGAGTGAACAGGAACGCCGTGAAATGGTGGTGAAGAATTTCGAATCCGTTGGCATGGGGCTGATGGAGACTGGCATGGCATGGTTCTGGCCGGACCGTCGGGTTGCCCGTTGGACAGAAGTGATCGGCATGGAACATATCCGTGACGTGCAGGCACAAAAGCGCGGCATCCTGTTAGTTGGCATCCATTTTCTGACTCTGGAACTGGGCGCAAGGCAATTTGGTATGCAGGAACCGGGTATCGGTGTCTATCGCCCGAACGATAATCCATTGATCGACTGGCTGCAAACCTGGGGGCGTCTGCGTTCGAATAAATCGATGCTCGATCGCAAAGATTTAAAAGGAATGATTAAAGCACTGAAGAAAGGCGAAGTGGTCTGGTATGCACCAGATCACGATTACGGTCCACGCTCAAGTGTTTTTGTGCCGCTGTTTGCCGTTGAACAGGCGGCGACCACCAGCGGCACCTGGATGCTGGCCAGAATGTCTGGTGCGTGTCTGGTGCCGTTTGTTCCGCGTCGTAAGCCAGATGGCAAAGGGTATCAATTGATCATGCTGCCGCCAGAGTGTTCACCTCCGCTGGATAACGCTGAAACCACCGCTGCGTGGATGAATAAAGTGGTAGAAAAATGCATCATGATGGCGCCGGAACAGTACATGTGGCTGCATCGTCGCTTTAAAACGCGCCCGCAAGGCGTACCTTCTCGCTATTAATACATATTCACAGGCCGGATAAGATGCCTGCATCACATCCGGCCTGTCAGCATCAAATCCCCTGATTTAGCGATAAAAGCTCTCTGCGTTGCACCACCTATAAGTCAGGCGCATAATTAGTGTGCTTATTTTTTCTTCTTATGTTCACCGCGCCTGGCGCACCAACAGCGGATTGCTATGTCACCCTCTGATAATGACACCTCCATAAACTGGAAACGAAACCTGATCGTTGCCTGGCTAGGTTGTTTTCTCACCGGCGCCGCCTTCAGTCTGGTGATGCCGTTCTTACCCCTCTACGTTGAGCAACTTGGCGTCACCGGTCACAGTGAGCTGAATATGTGGTCCGGAATTGTCTTCAGTATTACCTTTTTATTTTCTGCTATCGCCTCCCCGTTTTGGGGCGGGCTTGCCGATCGCAAAGGCCGAAAAATTATGCTATTGCGCTCGGCTCTCGGGATGGGCATCGTGATGGTGTTGATGGGGTTGGCGCAAAATATCTGGCAGTTCCTGATCCTGCGGGCGCTACTGGGGCTGCTCGGTGGATTTGTTCCCAACGCCAACGCCTTAATCGCCACCCAGGTCCCACGCAACAAAAGCGGCTGGGCGCTGGGGACACTCTCTACCGGTGGGGTTAGTGGCGCGTTGCTCGGCCCAATGGCTGGCGGTCTGCTCGCGGATAGCTACGGCTTACGTCCGGTGTTCTTTATCACCGCTAGCGTGCTGCTACTCTGTTTTTTTGTCACCCTATTTTGTATCAAAGAAAAATTCCAACCGGTCAGCAAAAAAGAGATGCTGCACATGCGGGAAGTCGTAACGTCACTTAAAAACCCAAAACTGGTACTCAGCCTGTTTGTCACGACGTTAATTATCCAGATTGCCACCGGTTCAATCGCCCCAATCCTGACGCTGTATGTCCGCGAACTGGCCGGCAACGTCAGTAATATCGCGTTTATCAGCGGGATGATCGCCTCAGTCCCCGGCGTGGCAGCTCTACTTAGCGCACCACGACTCGGCAAACTTGGCGATCGAATCGGACCAGAAAAGATTCTGATAACTGCGTTGATCTTTTCTGTACTGCTGTTGATCCCAATGTCTTATGTCCAGACGCCATTGCAACTGGGGATTTTACGGTTTTTACTCGGTGCTGCAGATGGTGCTTTGCTCCCCGCCGTACAGACGCTGCTGGTTTACAATTCGACCAACCAAATCGCCGGTCGCATTTTCAGTTATAACCAGTCGTTTCGTGATATTGGCAACGTTACGGGGCCATTGATGGGGGCCGCTATCTCAGCAAACTATGGCTTCCGGGCAGTATTTCTGGTTACTGCCGGAGTCGTTCTGTTTAACGCTGTCTATTCCTGGAACAGCCTGCGTCGCCGCCGATTCCCCCAGGTATCGAACTGATTTTTCGCCTTTCATACTTGCAAAAGCGGAGAATCAGCTATTCTTTCCCTGAATACCTCATCAAATCAAAGGGAGAATCGTGATGACTATGTACGCAACGCTTGAAGAAGCCATTGATGCCGCACGCGAAGAATTTCTTGCTGACAATCCCGGCATCGACGCCGAAGAAGCGAATGTGCAACAGTTCAATGTCCAAAAATACATTCTGCAAGATGGCGACATTATGTGGCAGGTTGAGTTTTACGCCGATGAAGGCGAAGAAGGTGAATGCCTGCCAATGTTCAGTGGAGAAGCCGCACAGAGTATATTTGATGGCGATTATGATGAGATTGAAATCCGCCAGGAATGGCAGGAAGAAAATACTCTGCATGAATGGGACGAAGGCGAATTCCAGCTTGAGCCTCCGCTGGATACCGAAGAAGGGCGCACAGCAGCCGATGAGTGGGATGAACGTTAATTACTCATATGCTCCGTGGTGAATGTCGATCGGCAGCAGTAAGGTATCAAAGACTAAAGAGAATGGAAGATCAAGGATCGTGACATAGCGCCATGCAGAGTCACGCACATCCCATTGCACACCTGGATAATATTGATTGCCATGCCCCTGCCCCGGTATGGTGCGGCTGATGATGCTGCCACAACCACTCAGCAAAGCAACCATGATGCCTACCAAAATGAAACGCATTCGTACCCTCTTCTGTAAAAAAATACCGGCACTACGCCGGTATTTTTATTGGCTCGTTGTTTTTGCCGGATGTGGCGTGAACGCCTTATCCGATCTACGAAACCTTGCAAATTCAATATATTGCAGGTAACTACGCTTTATTGCGAAGCCACATCCGGTTTACGTAATGCCAGTGGATTCAGCTTTATCCCTTCGTAGTAACTCACCCATGAAGAATATTTCTCCGGGGAATTCCACACACGGAAATGCAGACGTGCCATGGTCACCGGATCGCTCAACAGCACCAGGCGGCGATCGCGATTCAGCTTCTCTGGCGTCTCGTTCAGCGCCTGTTCAACGTGGCGATCGCGGGCGATTTCCAGCACCTTACTGGCGCGGTGACGCGCGGTGGCCATTGCCATTGCCAGGGCATTAAACGACGGATTAAACACCGCGTGCATAAAGCCATCGTCGAGAGAACGTTGACGGTTCATCTCAAGGAAACGATCGGTATCGACCAGTACCTGCGGCGGTGAATACTCTTCCGGGATCAGGAACAGTTTCCAGCGTTTCGTGCGCAAACCAACGGTTGTACGGCTGGAGATCACCGAAACAAACGGTGACAGGATCAACGAGAAGACAATCGGTGCCAGCCAGAACAGAAAACGCAGATCCAGCCACGCCATACCGACCGCCCACACTAACCCCAGCAATAACTGAGAGCCGTGGCGTTTAAACGCTTCGCCCCAGGAAGTGGAGTCATCATCACGCTGCGGTGAATTCCACACCACTTCCCAACCGAGGAAGGCGCTGACCACGAATACCGTATGAAACAGCATGCGTACCGGTGCCAACAACACGGAGAACAGCACTTCTAACAACAACGATAACGTCACGCGCCAGAAGCCGCCATACTCTTTCGTCCCTTTGCACCAGATGAGCAAAATACTCAACAACTTCGGCAGGAACAGCAGCACCATGGTCGAGGCAAACAGCGCAATAGCCAGTTCAGGACGCCACTGTGGCCACACCGGGAACAACTGCCGTGGTTGCAGAAAGTATTGCGGCTCGGTCAGCGCGTGCACTACCTGCAATGCGGTAGAAAGCGCGAGGAACATAAACCACAGCGGTGCGGAAAGATAAGACATCACACCTGTCAGGAACACCGCGCGGTGTACCGGGTGCATCCCTTTCACCAGGAACAGACGGAAGTTCATCAGGTTACCGTGGCACCAGCGGCGGTCACGTTTTAGCTCATCAAGCAGATTAGGCGGCAACTCTTCATAAGAGCCAGGAAGATCGTAAGCAATCCATACCCCCCAGCCTGCACGGCGCATCAGTGCGGCTTCCACAAAGTCATGCGAAAGAATTGAACCAGCAAATGATCCTTCACCAGGCAGCGGTGCCAGCGCACAATGCTCGATAAACGGTTTCACGCGGATTATCGCGTTATGCCCCCAGTAGTGCGACTCACCGAGTTGCCAGAAGTGCAAACCGGCAGTGAACAATGGCCCATAGACACGGGTAGCAAACTGCTGGCAGCGCGCATACAGCGTATCCATACCGGACGCTTTCGGTGAAGACTGGATAATCCCGGCATTCGGATTGGCTTCCATCAGGCGCACCAGACCACACAAGCAATCACCGGTCATCACTGAGTCGGCATCCAGCACCACCATGTAGCTGTACTGACTGCCCCAGCGACGGCAGAAGTCATCGATATTACCGCTCTTACGCTTCACGCGACGACGGCGACGGCGATAGAAAATCTGACCTTCGCCACCGACTTCAGCGATCAGCTCCATCCACGCTTTTTGTTCTGCCACACAGATGTCTGGGTTGTAGCTGTCACTCAGAATATAGACATCAAAGTGTTGAGCATTGCCGGTGGCTTTTACCGATTCCCACGTTGCGCGCAAGCCTGCAAAGACGCGGTTCACATCCTCATTACAAATAGGCATGATCAATGCCGTGCGATGCTCCGGATTTAACGGCTCATCACCAACGGTTGACGCAGATATACTGTATTTATCGCGACCAATAAGTAACTGCAGGAAGCCCATCAGCGCCGTCCAGAACCCGGCAGACACCCAACAGAAAAGAACAGCGAAGAGGATCAGAATGCCGGTTTGCAGCATATAAGGCAGGAGCTGCATGAAGGAAACCCACAGATCCTGACCAACCATATCAACCGGATTAATCAACGCCCATCCCTGATACGGCAGAATCGTCTTCATGTACCAGGTGGCGACAACAGTTTGCGCCAACGTCAGGATAAGCAGGATGTAACGACGGATTGTCCCGACGGTACGCCACTTTTGCTCACTTTCCTGCTCTTCTTTGGTCAACCGGGCCAGATAGCGCGGCGTCACATCGCGCCCACGCAGACGATCCCAGAATCGCCCTACCGGATTAGTTCGCCACGGTTCGGGAAACATAGAGGAGCGTTTTGCTTTCGGCATTGCCTGAAGCTGGTCGCGTCCTTCGTCGTCTTTAATTAACTGTCCATCAGCAAGCGAATCAGGCCAGGCTTGTTCCAGACGTGCCTTTACCGAGCCTTGTGGGGAGTCATCCTCCCGCGCATAGATCCGGTGTTCAGCATCCAGCGCCTGATGAACAGCGCGGATATCGGTCTTCGGCAATGCCGCTTTCTCGCTTGCAGAGATGGGCATTGCGTCAATGTACTCGGTTGTCTTATTCATTGGCAGGTAACTGGTAGCTCCAGGTTTCACTCAACGTCTGATCGGCATTCACCAGCGCAGCACGCATTTCAGTGGTTTTCTTGGCATCTTTCACTTTCACACGCATCACCAGACGCCAGCCTTTAGTAACCGGGTTATAACGCACCGTGCTTTCGACAATCTCACCATTATCGCCAATGCTGGTTTGCGCGGTGACCGGCGTATCCTCTGGCAGTTTTTTCATTTCTGCGCCGGTGAAATCGACCACAAAGGCAATAGTGCCATCAGGCTGGCGAATCAGGTTCGACTGCTTTACATCGCCCGTTGAACGACGCGTCTGCTGCACCCAGGCGTTATCAGGCGCGTGAAGTTTGTCTTCGTCACGACTGAAGGTGATGGTGTATTTAAAGTTCATCTCTTTGCCCGGCTCCGGCAACTGATCCGGTGTCCAGTAAGCGACGATGTTATCGTTGGTTTCATCGTTGGTTGGAATTTCTACCAGCTCAACGCTGCCTTTACCCCACTCCCCTTTCGGCGTTACCCAGGCGCTAGGACGCAAATCATAACGATCGTCGAGATCTTCAAAACGGGAGAAATCGCGGCCGCGTTGCAGTAGACCGAAACCTTGAGGGTTCTCCATCGAGAAACTGCTGATCGCCAGATGTTTCGGGTTGTTCAGCGGACGCCAGATCCACTCACCGTTACCAGCATGGATAGAAAGGCCGTTAGAATCGTGCAATTCCGGACGATAGTTATTCGCCGGAGATGGCTGATTCGGCCCGAACAGGAACATACTGGTTAACGGTGCAACGCCCAGTTTGCCGACTTTATCGCGCAGGTAAATTTTCGATTGCACATCAACAACCGTGTCACGTCCCGGCATAACAACGAACTTGTAAGCGCCTGTCGCACGCGGCGAATCAAGCAGCGCATAAATCGTTAAACGTTTGTCAGTCGGTTTTGGACGCTCGATCCAGAATTCTTTAAATCGCGGAAATTCTTCACCGGATGGCAAAGCGGTATCAATTGCCAGGCCACGGGCAGAAAGACCGTAAACCTGACCTGCGCCAATCACGCGAAAATAGCTGGCCCCGAGCATGCTGACGATTTCATCGTTTTTATCTTTGCTGTTGATCGGGTAAAGCACTTTAAAACCGGCGAAGCCAAGGTCTTTTACCGTGTCTTTGTCATGCTGAACATCACCGAAAGTGAAATAATCCGGACTGTATTTGATTCTTTTTACTGCCGTTGCGGTGACTTCGTTGATTTTGACCGGCGTGTCGAAGTACATACCTTGATGGTAGAACTCGAGCTTGAATGGGGTCTTCAGATTGTTCCAGTAGGCTTTGTCATGATTAAACTGGATCTGCTGATAGTCCGCGTATTTCATGTCGCGGAAAACGGAGGGCAAGTTACTTTTAGGTGCCTCATAGCCTTTCCCGGCTAAGGATTGAGCTTGCTTTGCGACATCGTCAATGCTGAAGGCCCAGCCTGGCGATGTATACAGAGTTAACATTACTGCAGCGCTCAACCAACGCATTTTCATCATTTGTAGTTTATGTTTCATAATAAGTAAGCACTTCCCCCTTTGTGTGCTTATATCGATCCGATCTATTTTAATGGATAACCAGCCATTCCGACAACAGAATCCCGGTATTATTCGGCGTACCGGCTCATGGATTAAGCACCTGATTGCAACCGTTTTCACTTTCCGTGCTTCTCCTAAAGACAGAAGGAGCGAGTTCGTGTAGGGTTTGCCAGCAAATTTATTTATCAACCGTCTTACAGGCGCTTCCATTTTGGTTCGTGGTAGCGGTTATGCCGCATAAAAACACACTTGAAATCTGCGCCACATGTGGCCAGGTCGGTGTCGCTACGGCAAAAGCCTAAAGGCATTACCCGGTCGGGATAAGACGAAAAATCCGAGATTAGTTAACCATATATGAATCCAGTACCCGCGCAGCGTGAATATTTCCTCGACTCCATCCGCGCATGGTTGATGTTGTTAGGGATCCCTTTTCATATTTCTTTAATTTATTCAAGCCACACCTGGCATGTGAATAGCGCAGAACCATCATGGTGGCTGACGCTTTTTAACGATTTTATCCACGCCTTCCGTATGCAGGTATTTTTCGTTATTTCCGGGTATTTTTCCTACATGCTGTTTTTGCGCTACCCATTGAAAAAATGGTGGAAAGTGCGCGTTGAGCGCGTAGGTATCCCGATGTTAACGGCAATTCCCCTGCTCACCTTGCCGCAATTCATTATGCTGCAATATGTCAAAGGCAAAGCGGAAAGCTGGCCTGGGCTATCATTGTATGACAAATATAATACTCTGGCCTGGGAATTAGTCTCGCATCTGTGGTTTTTACTGGTGCTGGTCGTTATGACGACACTGTGCGTGTGGATATTTAAGCGCATCAGAAATAATTTAGAAAATTCAGATAAGGCGAATAAATCTTTCTCGATGGTTAAGCTATCGATATTATTTTTCTGTCTGGGTGTTGGCTATGCAGCAATAAGAAGAACACTATTTATCATTTATCCGCCCATTTTAAGCGATGGCATGTTCAATTTTATTTTCATGCAGACGCTGTTTTATATGCCGTTCTTTATTCTCGGTGCACTGGCTTTCATTTTTCCTAACCTTAAAGCTTTGTTTACCACCCCATCTCGCGGCTGTACCCTCGCGGCAGCACTGGCATTTATGGCTTATTTGCTCAATCAACGTTACGGCAGTGGCGATGCATGGATGTATGAAACTGAGTCGGTGATCACGATGGTGCTCGGACTGTGGATGGTTAATGTGGTCTTCTCCTTCGGCCACCGCCTGCTTAATTTTCAGTCGGCACGGGTAACTTATTTTGTCAACGCGTCGCTGTTTATCTACCTGGTTCACCACCCGTTAACGCTCTTTTTCGGCGCATACATCACCCCGCATATCACCTCAAATTGGCTTGGTTTTCTCTGCGGTCTGATATTTGTGATAGGGATTGCGATAATTCTGTACGAAATTCATTTACGCATTCCGTTGCTGAAGTTTTTATTCTCTGGCAAACCGAACGTGAAGCGTGAGAATGATAAAGCGCCAGCCCGTTAAGCCACGTTTATAATAACCATTCTACGGGCAATATTGACGCCAGTCTGACCATAACCCGCTTCCAGAAACTGGTTGCGGGTTCTTTTTTGAGGATAATATCTTCCTTCCCATGACGATCGACCCAGTTGATCCTTCCCCAACGATCCAAACGGAGCTGCCAGGCCGCATCATACTGACTCTGCATAAAGCGTTTATCGATTAATTGCGCCAGCGTTTCACTCTCTATCACCAGGCCCATTTCAGTATTGAGCAGCGTTGAACGCGGATCGAAATTGAATGAGCCAATAAACACTATTTTGCCATCGACACTAAACGTTTTGGCATGCAGACTTGCGCCAGAATTCCCGGTTATACCGCGATCGTGCAGCGTTCCGCTCTGTTCCCGCGTCGGCTTCAGTTCATATAATTCAACGCCATAGCGGAGCAATTTTTTGCGCCAGCGGGCATACCCGGCATGAACGACAGCGACATCGTTAGCGGCAAGTGAATTGGTTAAGATAGCTATCTTGACCCCTTTTCTCACCATTCGTAAAAGCTGCGCCACTCCCGCGCGCGTTGGCACAAAATAGGAAGAGATAATATCAATACGTTCGCTGGGTGAGCCCATGATATCGAACAGACGTTGCGGCAGCAGTGAATGGCGTTTTGCCTTGCCCTCCCCTTTCGCGGGATCATCACTTAATAAACGCGTTCTTGCCCAGATTAGCGGCAATGTCCCGTCAACCAGTTGATTTATAAAAGGACTTAACTCCATTTGGCGCAAATAGCGATGTGTCCCGCTGTCGTTGTACCAGGACGCAGGTAGCTCAATGCGGTCAGCCATTTCGCCATCGGGAACATCCAGCACCTGCTGCAACGGTGAAACCGATTTGCAATACCAGTAGCGGGCGAAATCATCGGCAACGTCCTCAACTACTGGCCCGATTGCCATGACATCTAAATCAGAAAAAAGCGGCTCTTCCCCCGCACCAAAATAAGCGTCGCCAATGTTTCGCCCGCCCACCAGCGTTACCACACCATCAACGGTAAAACTTTTATTATGCATACGGCGATTGAGGCGGGAAAAATCGGTGATATAGCCAAGCGGGCGCAACAAACGAAACGAGAAAGGATTGAAAAGCCGGACTTCAATACGCGGGTGACTATCGAGCAAGCGTAAAATGTCATCAAGCCCGGGGGTATTGTTGTCATCGAGCAACAACCGGACGCGAACGCCACGCTTCGCTGCGGCTAACAGGGCGGAAAACAGCAACCGCCCCGACATATCGTCCTGCCAAATGTAGTACTGAACATCCAGCGTATGTTCCGCCATTTCCGCCAGATAATATCTTGCGGCAAACGCATCCAGGCTTTTATCAAGAGGGAAAATGCCGCATTTTCCAGGATGTTGCGAGCACAACGGCAGCACCGCGCTCGCCAGCCGGGGCAAATCATTCATCTCCTTGTTGGGTAAGGAGTCTTTCGTAGAGGTGGGCGTTTTCTGCATCATAACAGACAAAGTATACTTGCTCAGGTAAAGCGTGACGGGTAATAAATTCCGAAACGGTTTTTACAGCTATTTCAGCCGCAGCAGCACGCGGGTAACCATATACACCAGTGCTAATGGCAGGAAAAGCCACTGACGAATAACCGTTCGCAGCCACCAGTCGCAGACTATTGAGATAAGCATCCTGCAATAACTGGTCTTCATTTTGTTCGCCCCCGCGCCAGACTGGCCCAACGGTATGCACAACTGCTTTGGCAGGAAGATCGCCTGCAAGAGTAATGACTGCATGTCCCGTAGGGCAATCGCCCTGTTGCTGACGAACTTTTAAACAAGCATCCAGCAAGGCCGGACCAGCAGCGCGATGAATAGCGCCATCAACACCGCCGCCCCCCATTAATGATGGATTTGCCGCATTAACAATAACATCAACGGCCAGTTTGGTAATATCACCCTGCACAACATGAATACGCGATTTCATAACGCCTCCTTACACCATCTTGTTCCTTAAGTGTACAGCAGGGCTTTTAGGGAAATCGCATTTTTGTTGTCAGCAACGTGAGTTGCTCAGAAACTTAGTTATATTCGATGTTCATCACAGCCAGCTTTTTCTGCTCATCAAGGTACTGCACTTTTACTGAGGCAATTTGCGGATTTTTGACGTTACCGCTCATCAACTCTTTGCTGGAATAGGTTTTGTCCGGAACCGAACCATTCTGCATACAGGTCATTTCTGGTGGTGCCTGAAGAGTACTGACATCACATGTCGGTTCTACAATTTGACCACGAAAATAGATCACGCCACCTTGTGCATTACTGCCTGCGATGGCAATAAAAGGGTAAACCAGACTGCCGAGCATAAGAGAGTTTAAAAATGGTCTGAACATTTATTCTATTTCCTCAATGATTAATCATCCTTGAGGGTTGCTGTTATCCATACTGTCAGGTTGGCCGATTCGCATCAGACCATTCTCTCCCGATTCATTTTATGCTCAATATATCAACGCATTAAGACTTTCCTGAAGATGGCGGCCATTGTTGTGATAAATGCAGTGACTGTCCATCAGAAACAGTAACAACTATTTTCACTCGATCGTCCGGGGAAATATTTAAGCTCAATTTTGTCAAAGCAATGGGTTGATTAGCGGGCACTGAGAGGGTCTTTTCTTGCTTCGTCTGGCTTTGCCCAGAACTGCCTTCGCGCAGAGACAATATTTGTACCCGACACAGGCAAGATTGTGTCAGGGTGACTTCAGGGATAATGGTGTACATGTCGCCTTGCTGGGTCGTATTAAAGGTTATCTGGCTGGAAAGCGCCGCGAGAAGTAATAACGCGTTCATACTATTCTCCCGAAAAAAAACAGGGCTTACGCCCTGTTTCTGTCATACAAATTCTGTATTAGTACTGATGAGCGGTCGCGTTGTTACCAAAGCCAACCTGAGTTACGTTGACGCTGGAGTTAGATGCAGTCTGGTCAACAGCAGCACCGTTACCACCACCGAACTGTTTAACGGTCATAGTAGAATCTTTACCATTCCACTGATCGAGAGTAGCGCTGTTACCGAAACCACGCTGAGTCAGATCGATTGAGCTGTCATCAGAACCTTGTCCAACATCAGCGCCGTTACCGCCGCCATGCTGGGTAATAGTCAGATCGGAGTTGCGGGCATCAGCCTGCAATGCAACAGCAGAGTTACCGCCGCCGTACTGGTAAATATTCAGCTCTGAATTCGGGCCGCTGTTATTGCCGCCACCACCGTGGTTGCCGCCGCCACCGCCGCCGTACTGAGGAATAGCACCTGCCAGAGCACTACCAGAGAATACGATTGCTGCAATTGCTGCTACTTTTAAAAGTTTCATGTAAAACCCCCATCGGATTGATTTAAAAGTCGTATGGAAATTAACGTTGTGTCACGCGAATAGCCATTTGCGACTGTCTCTGCACTACAATTGCCGTTTTTTGAGTACCATACTGAGTAATATTTGCTTTATTACCAGAACCTTTCTGGATAATCATTGCAGTATTACCATATGCGCCTTGCGATATACTGGCATCGTTGGCATTGCCCGTCTGGTCAATATACGCAAGGTTATAATCTCCTTTCTGGTCAATCCTGGCTCGGTTACTATTACCTTCTTGCGAAATAACCGACAAAAGTTTAGAGCCTCCCTGCCGTAACTGCGCGCTATTATTAGCGCCAGTTTGACCAATTATGGCTGCCTGATTAAATGAAGACTTACTCAATTCATTTACCGCAAAGTTATATTCTGAATTAGCCAAATCATAACCTGCCGCGGCTGCAATCCCAGGCGCACCCAGTACTGTTAACATCATAAATAACAATCTGTTTTTCATGTTGTCACCCTGGACCTGGTCGTACATTAAAGAAATTTAAATCACTTCAACTTGGTTGTTAACGCAAACCGCTTTTTGTTAACGCTGCGTTACGATGGAAAGTATGTCTGTAGAAATATTTTTAATAACTCACCCACGCGTTGTATTTTTCTTTTTTTGTTCATACCAAAGTATTAAAACTCGCGTAAATACGCTGTTATTTACGTAAAAATATTTTGTTTACTTTTAAATTGCTATTTTTTGACCGCAAAAATTCAACGGACGGCCTCTCTGCACAAGTCGAGAAGATTACGTCGATATGTCTGTTCAACAAGCCGTGACAAACATCGTCTTTTTGCAGCAAAAATTTGTCCAGGGAGAACCTCCGAAAAATTAAGAAATTTCCGCGCAACAAAAGGACTATGTGGGAATAAATTTTATATGCATAATTATGGACTTAGCGTTATTTGTATGACTTTTTAAAATTGTGCAATAAAAGCTATATGTACAACTTTTCTATCATTTCTAAACTTAATCACCCCGCAGTGTTAACATTTTTAAATGCCAGATTACATTCTGTTACACGTTTAACACTTGCTTTAAGATTTGTAATAGCTAGATTGAAATCAGATGTAATCCATTAGTTTTATATTTTACCCATTTAGGGTTGATTTATTACTACACACAGCAGTGCAACATCTGTCAGTACTTCTGGTGCCTCTATTTTTAGAGGTAGCTGTCAGGTGCGCGATTAATAAAAAAAAGCGGGGTTTCATCATGTTTAATGAAGTCCATAGTGTTCATGGTCATACTTTACTGTTGATCACTAAACCTTCCTTGCAGGCGACAGCGTTATTGCAGCATTTAAAACAATCGCTGGCAATCACAGGAAAACTGCATAATATTCAACGTTCTCTGGACGATATATCTTCTGGCTGCATTATTCTGTTGGATATGATGGAAGCAGATAAAAAGCTCATTCATTACTGGCAGGATACATTAAGCAGAAAACACAACAACATTAAAACAATGTTGTTAAATACCCCAGATGATTATCCGTACCGCGACATTGAAAACTGGCCACATATCAATGGTGTTTTTTACGCCATGGAGGATCAAGAACGCGTAGTCAATGGGTTGCAAGGCGTCTTACGTGGTGAATGCTACTTTACGCAAAAGCTTGCCAGTTACCTGATTACACATTCCGGTAACTATCGTTATAACAGCACGGAATCTGCCCTCCTTACTCATAGGGAAAAAGAGATCCTTAATAAGCTGCGTATCGGCGCCTCCAATAACGAGATTGCTCGTTCGCTGTTCATCAGCGAAAATACGGTTAAAACGCATCTTTATAATCTTTTCAAGAAGATAGCTGTAAAAAACCGAACACAAGCGGTCTCATGGGCAAACGATAACCTCAGGCGATAAAGCCATGAAACGTTATTTATGCTGGATTGTAGCAGCAGAACTTCTCTTCGCTGCGGGCAATGTTCACGCCGTTGAGGTAGAAGTACCGGGATTGTTAACTGACCATACTGTTTCATCTATTGGGCACGATTTTTACCGTGCCTTTAGTGATAAATGGGAAAGTGACTACACCGGTAATTTAACGATTAATGAAAGACCCAGTGCACGATGGGGAAGCTGGATCACAATAACGGTGAATCAGGACGTTATTTTCCAGACATTTTTATTCCCGTTGAAAAGAGACTTCGAGAAAACTGTCGTCTTTGCACTGATACAAACTGAAGAAGCACTAAATCGTCGCCAGATAAATCAGGCGTTATTGGGTACGGGCGATTTGGCGCATGATGAATTCTAAATAAAAAATTTGTCAGGAGGCTGCAATGCGTGTCAAACATGCAGTAGTTCTACTCATGCTTATTTCTCCATTAAGTTGGGCTGGAACTATGACCTTTCAGTTCCGCAACCCAAACTTTGGTGGCAACCCGAATAACGGCGCTTTTTTATTAAATAGCGCCCAGGCACAGAACTCATATAAAGATCCCAGCTATAACGATGACTTTGGCATTGAAACACCATCAGCGCTGGATAACTTCACCCAGGCTATTCAGTCACAAATTTTAGGTGGCCTGCTGTCGAATATTAACACTGGCAAACCGGGCCGAATGGTGACTAACGAATATATTATCGATATTGCCAACCGCGATGGTCAATTGCAGTTGAACGTGACAGATCGTAAAACCGGACAAACTTCGACTATTGAAGTGTCGGGTTTACAAAATAACTCAACCGATTTTTAAGCCCCAGCTTCATAAGGAAATTAATCATGCAGCGCTTATTTGTTTTGGTTGCCGTCATGTTGCTGAGCGGATGCTTAACCGCCCCACCAAAAGAAGCCGCCAAGCCAACATTAATGCCTCGAGCCCAGAGCTATAAAGATTTGACCCATTTACCTGCACCAACGGGTAAGATCTTTGTTTCGGTATACAACATTCAGGACGAAACCGGGCAATTTAAAGCCTACCCGGCGAGTAACTTCTCCACTGCTGTTCCGCAAAGCGCCACCGCGATGCTGGTCACGGCATTGAAAGATTCTCGCTGGTTTATACCGCTGGAGCGTCAGGGCCTACAAAACCTGCTCAACGAACGCAAGATTATTCGTGCAGCACAGGAAAACGGTACTGTAGCGGTAAACAACCGAATCCCGCTTCAATCGCTGACCGCAGCCAATATCATGGTTGAAGGCTCAATTATTGGTTATGAAAGCAACGTCAAATCGGGCGGTGTTGGGGCGAGATACTTTGGTATTGGTGCAGACACGCAATACCAACTTGATCAAATCGCCGTGAACCTGCGCGTCGTCAATGTGAGTACCGGTGAGATCCTTTCTTCGGTGAACACCAGTAAGACAATCCTTTCCTATGAAGTCCAGGCGGGTGTCTTCCGCTTTATTGACTACCAACGGTTACTGGAAGGGGAAGTGGGTTATACCTCTAACGAGCCGGTTATGCTGTGCCTGATGTCAGCCATCGAAACAGGCGTTATCTTCCTGATTAACGACGGTATCGACCGTGGCCTGTGGGATTTGCAGAATAAAGCAGAACGGCAGAATGACATTCTGGTGAAATACCGCCACTTATCAGTACCGCCGGAATCCTGATACATAAAAAAGCTGGCTCTTTACTATTCAATCTAAAGCGTGAGTGCTCCTCACGCTTTATTTTTGACTTGTTGCTCTCGCTGAGCGGACTTAGCACCGCGCGCTGCCAGCCAAAGACCGCTGTTTTTCATCGCGTAGCCAAACACCAACCCAAGCGCCAGAGAGGGTAAAACCAGCTTCCAGTTCCCCTGCCCGGCAAACGTCGCACATGCGCCGATAAATGTACCAGGGACAAACGACAACAACAGATGTTTAGCCTGAATACACATCAGAAAAGCCACAATCCCCGTTATGACATAACCGAGAATTTCCAGATGTGGTGCCAGCGCACTACCGTGAATAATAACCATCGCCCACACCATGCCACTCAGCAACGTTGCAGCGGAGATTGCCAGTCCTTTCAAACCACCCTGTGGACAGGCAAAGTAGGCCGTGCAGCCCAGGAAACCCGCCCAGCTAAGTAAGCCAAGAGAAACAGCCACCCATCCCCAGATACCGGAGAGAATGCCTGTTGTGATTGCAATAGAGAGAAGTATGTTCATGCCGCGCATAATAGCAGAAAACGCGAAATTGAATGAGATCGAGCACACATTTTATGCAACGGCAAATTATAGATTGCAGTTATAAGTGACGTGAGTCACATTTATTCTTCTGACTGTTCCTCAAGTTCATCCCACATTGCGCTAATGGCATCGCGGGTCAGCGGTGCCATGGTACGCCAGAACGGCGTGGTCGCATGGGCCTCAACTTTACCGAGAAATGCGCCGCACCAGGGCAACAGATACTCGCTGAACAGTGTTTCCAGCGCTTCGCTTTCATCTTCTGTTGACTGATCTTCCAACCAGGAAGCTGCCAGCAATAAAGTACCGATATGATCCGCTGGCGTATCCGCTAACGGCATCCCGCGTTCGGAAAGAAAAGCACGCACTTCTGCTTCTGTGGCACCCTCAACCCAGGCGCTGCGATAAGGCGAAACTGCGCATTCATCTCCGACAAATAGTGCATTGTAATCGGCAGATACTTGCGCCATATCACAGCTTTTCTGCAAGCGCGCCAGTAATTCATCCTGTTCCAGCGGCCAGTTCGCCGCCAGTTTTCCTTCACGAATCAAGGTAAACAGCGGAACCAGTAAAGGGTCCTGCGGTTGGCGGTAATAGAGCGAACCCAGTACACGACACAGGATAGAAAACTCGTTCATTAATTTATTTCCGTTAATAACAATTAAAGATCAGCAAATTCTGCAATTGGTGCCATACCGCGAGATTCAAGGAAGTTCAGTAAGCGGCGCGGTGAAACATTCAGAATACGCTCTTGCGGAAAATCAACCGCGTCGAGGATTTTACGACACTCTGCAAAGTCCCCCATGGTAAACGCGGTGTGAGAATCCGATCCTAGCGCGACCCAGCCACCGGCATCGCGCACCGCCGCAGCCACTGCACGGCAGTTTTCTTCACTGCCCTTACGCGAATGTAAGAATGAGGAATTATTAATTTCCAGCGCCACCTGATATTTAGCCGCTGCTTCGGCAACAGCGTTAAAATCTATGGAATATTTGGGGTTCCCCGGATGGCTTATAATATGCACATTACCACTGGCAATAGTCGCGATCATCGCTTGCGTGTTAGTGGCTTTATCATGTGGTGCAAAAACTGGTTCATGAAAACCAGCAATGATCAAATCCAGCGACTCAAACATTTTGCCGCTGCAGTCAATTTCACCATCAACGTTTTTGATGTTGGCTTCGATTCCACGCAGGATCCCTACCCCATCGACCACTCGCGGCCAGATACGCATATTAATGAAGTGCCAATGGTGCGGTGCATCTTCCATATCCGGGCCATGATCGGTGATCGCAAAAAGTTTAATGCCCTTCTGTTTGGCCTGGGCAATGTAATCACTTAATGTGCTATATGCATGCGTACTGGCAACGGTATGCATATGAAGGTCGACGGGATACATAACTCTCTCCTGTATTCAATTACCGCCAAGGATAGCAGGAATCCGGAAGCTTTATTAGTAGCCTCGAGCGCGATCGACCTGCCCGCTAGCCGTCTCCCCTCGTTCAAGTTGCGTAATGGTGCGTGCAATATACTCCACCGCTTCAGCAGGTCGGGTAATGGCTGCAACATGTGGTGTTATTGTCACACGTGGATGTTGCCAGAGCCGACTTTCCGACGGTAAGGGTTCACGATTAAAAACATCCAGCATCGCCGCTTTAACCTTACCGCTATCCAGCGCCGCGAGCAGGTCATCTTCTACTACATGAACGCCACGCGCCAGATTCAGGAGATACGCGCCATCCGATAATTTTTCTAATAATTGTTGATTAATAATGCCGGCCGTTTCGGGGGTATTCGGTAGAAGATTAATCAATACGCGGCATTGGCTCAGAAATGCGTGCAACTCTTCGCTTCCGGCAAAGCTTTGAACACCAGGCCAGGATTTACGAGTGCGACTCCAACAACGCAATGGAAAGCGCCAGGTTCGCAAACTCTGTGCGACTTTACTGCCCAATACACCAGCCCCCAGAATGCCGATAGTAAAATCTTCCCGGTGATATTCAGGCAGTGGTTGCCAAAGCGAAGCATTTTGTTGCTCGCGATAATCATCAAAGCGCCGAAACCAGTGCAACACCTGGCTCACTGCGTACTCCTGCATTTGCTCGCCCATACCGGTATCTTCCAGGCGAAAAAGCGGAATAGACGGTTTCAGCATTTCAGGGTGTGTCTGTAATTTACTCAAAATCGAATCAACACCAGCACCCAACGCGAACACCGCCTTAAGGTCACGCCCTGCCAGCATCCCGACCGGAGGATGCCAGACCAAAGCATAATCCGCAGGATGATTATCGCCGGTTTCCCATGCTCTGACTCTTGCATGTGGAAGCGATTTCCCCAGCGCATCAATCCACCATTGGGTATCAAACGTTGGGTGATAAAAGATGATATCCATACTGACTCCCGAAAAATCTGAGCGAAATTTATTCGCACTTATCGTTATGATCTACAAAGACCACCAGCATAACAAATCAGCGGTCGGTGGCAAAAAAAGCAGATTTCGCTTATTAAAACTGCATATTGATTGAAGTTTGAATAAACGCGCGATTTTTTTAAAAAGTTTGTTGACCTCAGGCCATGATTTCCCTAAATTAGCGCCCGTTCCAGCAAGACAGGAACAACAATTTGGTGAGGTGTCCGAGTGGCTGAAGGAGCACGCCTGGAAAGTGTGTATACGGCAACGTATCGGGGGTTCGAATCCCCCCCTCACCGCCATATTTTAAGAAGAGCTCGTACGAAAGTACGGGCTTTTTTTTCGCATACTGCATACACCGGGGGGGATGAGAAGCCCCGGCCGGGGTTCTCAGATTGTTGACACTGTGCGCTTTGTTCATGCCGGATGTGGCATGAACGTCTTATCCGCCCCACAAAATCTCGCAAATTCAATACATTGTGATTATCTTGTAGGTCTGATAAGCGTAGCGCATCAGGCATCTTACGTTTGTCATCAATCTCAAAGCCCGGCTCGCCCGGGCTTTGAGCCAATAATACACTTAGCTGTAAGCATGTAGCGTTCGTTGGCAAAGTGCCGAACGTACGCAATCATCTTTGCCGAATCGGACAATCCCGATCATCTCATCTTCTTCAAAACGTTCCAGAGCGTCACTTAATCCGGATCGCACGCCGCGAGGTAAATCGCATTGCGTGATATCACCATTGACGATAACCGTCACGTTTTCCCCGAGGCGGGTTAAAAACATTTTCATTTGCGCGGCAGTCACATTCTGCGCCTCGTCAAGAATGACAACTGCATTTTCAAAGGTACGTCCACGCATGTAGGCGAACGGCGCGATTTCCACCTTCCCTATTTCCGGTCGCAGGCAATACTGCATAAAGGAAGCCCCCAGGCGCCGGACAAGCACGTCATAGACCGGGCGAAAATAAGGAGCAAACTTTTCTGCAATATCTCCAGGTAAGAAGCCAAGATCTTCATCGGCCTGCAATACTGGACGGGTGACGATAATCCTGTCGACATCCTTATGAATCAGAGCCTCTGCCGCTTTTGCAGCACTGATCCAGGTTTTGCCGCACCCGGCTTCGCCAGTGGCAAATATAAGCTGCTTACTCTCAATAGCCTTCAGATAGTGCAATTGCGCTTCATTTCGCGCTGCGATTGGCGAAGTATCACGACTGTCGCGAGCCATGCCAATGGCTTCTACGCCGCTCATCTGCACAAGCGAGGTGACCGATTCTTCTTCACGCTGTTTATGGCTACGCGAATCCCGTCTCAGCACACGTTTTGCCTCGCGACGAGCTTTGATCACTGCTTTTTGTCTTCCCATGGAGAGCACCTTGAGTTGTTTGTATTCATCACACGCGCCGTTGGCAGCGCGATTATGCGCACGAACATCAGAGGGTTGGCTTCCTTGTAAGCCATAGTTTGCTTTTGGAAATAACACCGAAAACGGCTACGCGCACCGTTAAAGGCGTCGGTAACACGAATAAAGAAAGGAAGTGGATGAGAATGTAGAGTGACGCAGTTGCTACCGGAGGAGAAGTCTCCGCGTTTAGTCGAGCGTTGATTGTCAAAAACATGTCCAGTACAGGACGTTACCATCCGCGATCTCCATAGTGACTGACTATCACTGCCGGGAACTACCGCTGTTACATAATAAGTACAACAGATCTCTTATTCATTGCAACAATATATTTACTTATATTTAACTATAAACCACCATTTTGATGACATTAGCTTGTATCGCAAAGATGACAGTGTGATGACAAAAACGAGCAATTTGGGTCGATATTAGTGTGCTCTGTACCCTAACCGTAGGCATGATAAGACGCGCAAGCGTCGCATCAGGCATCAGAGCACGAACGCCAGATGCGGCGTAAACAAACATTAAACCCGCAATAACGCGCTTCCCAGGTAATCGTTCGCATCCTTCACCCCCGGCAGCGCAAAAAAATACCCCCCGCCGATGGGTTTGACGTATTCCTCCAGAGCCTCGCCATTCAGCCTTTTTTGAACTGTCAGGAAGCCTTTTTCCAGATCGTGTTGGTAGCAGACAAACAAAAGCCCCATATCAAGTTGCCCGGAGTTGGTGACACCCAACGAATAACTGTAGCCGCGACGCAGCATCAGGCTGGACTCACTCTCTGGCGTGCGGGGATTCGCCAGCCGGATATGGCTGTCCAGCGCAATCACCTTCCCTTCAGGGTCACTGGCGTAATCCGGTACATCATGCTCATGCTGCATACCCAGCGGTGCACCGGTTTGTTTATCTCGACCAAAAATCGTCTGCTGCTCTTTCAGTGGTGTTCTGTCCCAAAACTCCACCCGAAACTGAATCAAACGCACGGCCTGGTAGCTGCCACCAATAGTCCAGGCTGGCTCCTGCTGATCTGCCGTTACCCACACCACTTTTTGCATCAGTTTCGTATTCTGGCTGTCGGGATTGGCGGTGCCATCTTTGAAGCCCAGCAAATTAATCGGCGTCTCTTTGCCTTTGCTACGCGCCGCATGATCGGAAATAAACCCTTCCCGTTTCCAGCGAACGCTGAGTAAATCTGGCGTGTGTTTAATGATATCGCGCAGCGCATGGATCACCGTGTCCTGGGTGTTAGCGCAAATCTGCAACAGCACATCACCATGACACAATGCTGCATCCAGCGAGTCGTTAGGGAAACGCGTCATCTTCTGCAACTTTTTCGGCATCTGCGACGCAAGGCCAAACCGCTCATCAAACAACGAATGCCCCACAGACAGTGTAATAGTGAGATTATCAGGCGCAATGTATCCGCCGAGAATGCCGGAATCGAGTGGCGGCAAGCGAGGATTGGGCGTTTCTGGTGCCACTCCGCCCTGAGTCAGAAAAGCAAACCGCTGAGTCAGCAAACGAAACAGCCGCTCAAGATCGGCTTTATCGCTGGCCAGCACATCAAACGCCACCAGCATCATTGCAGCTTGCTGTGGTGTCAGAATGCCCGCCTGATGCTCACCATAAAAAGGTTGTTTCTCATTGCGCGCTTCTGGCGAAAGCGTACCCGGCGCACTTTGCACTTTTTGCGCATGAGCGACCGGGCAACTCCCTGCCAGCGCCAGCGCGCCAATCCCTTTCAGTAAACGTCGGCGTGACGGTTCATTCACGCCGTTTTCATTTTTGTACTGCATAACGCTTAATCCAGTCCCAGCACACCGCGAAGTTGCGCCAGATCTTCTGCCAGCGCAGTAATCGGCCCTTTCAGCGCGTTACGGTCGGCATCGGTCAGCTTATCGTAGGTTTCAAAACCGTCTTTAGTTCGATATTTCGCCAGAATGGTATCGACTTTTTTGAAGTTGGCGTCAACTTTCGCCAGCAGTTCTGGATTAGCTTTTTGTAATTGTGGACGCAGCAGATCGACAATTTTCTGAGAGCCTTCAATGTTTGCCTGGAAGTCCCACAGATCGGTATGGCTGTAGCGATCTTCTTCACCACTGATTTTGCTGGCTGCCACTTCTTCGATCAGCCCGGCTGCGCCACCAACGACTTTTGATGGCGGGAAAGCCAGTTCACTGATACGTTTTTGCAAATCGACCACATCGGTATAAAGCTGGTCAGCGTACTTATCCATCCCTTTGGTGGTGTTGTCGCCAAACAGCGCTTTTTCCAGACGGTGGAAACCGGTGAATTTCGGGTCAGCCGCTTTTTGTTCGTAATCATCCTCACGCGCGTCAATGCTGCCATCCAGATCAGAGAACAGTTCAGCGATTGGTTCAATGCGCTCATAGTGCTGGCGCGTCGGGGCATACAGTGCTTTGGCTTTTTCGATATCACCTGCTTTGATGGCGTCGGTAAAGGCTTTGGTATCGGTAACCAGTTGCGCGGTTTCCGCCATGACATACGCTTTATATTCGGTAATTGCACCGCCAAGACTTAACAGCGCATCGCTTTGCGCCGCATCCGCCGTCGCCTCGCCTTTGACGATCAACTTCCCTTTCGGGTTAGTCAGCAGACCGCAGGTCATATCGTATTCACCTGGCTGTAAATTCGCCGTCATTTTCTGGCTAAAACCAGGGGCGATATTTTCCCGCTCTTCCACCACCATCACACCTTTGAGGATCTCCCACTCCAGTGCCTTCTGGCTGTGATTCTGAATAATGAACTGCGTTTTACCGGCGTTGACCGTAATGGTCATCGGTTCGCACTGTTTATCCGTCACAGTTACTTTGACCTGCGGAACATCAGCAGCGTTAGCCATAAAAGCGGTGGAGAAAAGCGCAGCCACGCTCAGGTACAGTGCGCTACGGCGGAAGTTAGTGGTCATGACGAGACTATCCCTTTAAAGTATGTTGTAACTAAGTAAGAGTTTGCGTCGTATTCGTTACACGGAGCGAGACGCTGTCGTACCGGTACGTGGCGGCAGAGCAAACGCCACCAGCGCCGGGATGAGATAAATAAACCAGACGGCCACTTCGCTGACGCTGGGCGCTTCCTGATAACCAAAAATACCTTCCATCAGCGTGCCGAACAGAGAGTGAGTTGAGAGCACCGCGCTCATATCGAAGGCGATTTCCTGGAAGTGGTTCCACAGTCCGGCTTCATGAAATGCGCGAATGGCGCCAGCGGCCAGCCCTGCGGCGACGAAGAGAATAAACAGGCTCGTCCATTTGAAAAATGCGCCAAGGTTCAGGCGAATACCACCCCAGTAGAGCAAGAAACCGAGCACTACGGCAGTAGCGAGACCAAGCATTGCGCCCAGCGGCGGCCAAATCCCGACATCCTGTTGAAATGCCGCCAGCAAGAAAAAGACCGACTCCAGCCCTTCCCTTGCAACGGCAAAAAAGACCATCATCACCAGCGCCCAGCCGTGATGGTTTCCGCGCTGCAATGCGCTATCGACCGCCTGTTCCAGTTGCACTTTGACGTTGCGCGACACTTTGCGCATCCAGAAAACCATCCAGGTGAGGATCACCACGGCAATCACCGCCACGATACCTTCAAACAGTTCTTGTTCTTTTTGTGGGAATTCGCCGGTGGTTTCATTAATGAAGATGCCCAGTCCCAGGCACAACGCGGCGGCAAGCAACACGCCAATCCACATCACACCAATCCATCGGCCCCGCTGGGTACGCTTAAGATAGCTGGCAATCAAACTAACAATCAGCGCGGCTTCAAGTCCTTCGCGCAACATAATGAGAAACGGAACAAACATGCCACCCACCCTTAAACGTTTTTCTGAGTCAATCTATGCAAAGAAAAGTAAATCGCAGTGATAGCGATTATCATTACGGCGAAGGAAAACACAAGCGAAATGTAGTGATAATGATGATGAAATGTAAAAATACTTTGAAAGAAAACACAGAGGGCAATCACTGATTGCCCTCTGCCTGCTGCCTGTTATGTTTCGGTAAAACGCCTTCCCTTAGCTTTCCTGCAACCGTGACGGTGGCGCCGAATGATAATGCGCATCCGCTTCAGCAAAACGTTTTTGCATCGCCGCTGACGGTGCTTTACCCAGCAAACTGAACACCACAATCCCAATGCTGCCGAAGATAAAGCCCGGAATAATTTCGTACAGCCCCAGCCAGCCGAACTGTTTCCAGACGATAACCGTAAGCGCGCCAATAATCATCCCCGCCAGCGCACCGTTGCGCGTCATGCGTGACCACATTACCGAGAACAGCACGACCGGACCAAACGCCGCACCAAAACCTGCCCACGCGTAGCTCACCAGACCCAGCACGCGGTTTTCCGGGTTTGCCGCCAACGCAATGGCCACCAGCGCCACCACCAGCACCATCACGCGCCCAACCCACACCAGTTCTTTCTGGCTGGCATGTTTACGCAGAAACGCTTTGTACAGATCTTCGGTAATCGCACTGGAACATACCAGCAACTGACAGCTTAGTGTTGACATCACCGCTGCCAGAATCGCTGACAACAGAATTCCGGCAATCCACGGATTAAACAGAATTTGCGCCAGTTCGATAAATACGCGTTCAGCATTCTGGTTTACCGCACCCGCTACCGCCGGATGATCATTAAAGTAAGCAATACCAAAGAAGCCGACAGCCACCGCTCCGGCCAGGCAGAGGATCATCCAGGTCATGCTGATACGACGCGCATGGACGATGCTATGGTGGGAATCCGCTGCCATAAAACGCGCCAGAATATGCGGCTGCCCGAAGTAGCCCAGCCCCCACCCCATCAGCGAGATAATGGCGGCAAAGTTCAGGCCTTTGAGCATATCAACGTTTTCAATGCTCTTTTGTTTGATCACTTCCAGCGAGTCACCAAAACCACCGACGCTGATAATCACGATCACCGGAGTGAGGATCAGCGCAAAAATCATCAGGCTGGCCTGCACGGTATCGGTCCAGCTCACCGCGAGGAAACCGCCAATAAAGGTATAAAGGATGGTCGCCGCCGCACCTGCCCACAGAGCCGTTTCGTAACTCATGCCGAAGGTGCTTTCAAACAGACGTGCGCCAGCCACAATGCCCGAAGCACAATAAATAGTGAAAAACAGTAAAATAACCAGCGCGGAGATAATACGCAAAATACGGCTTTTATCTTCAAAGCGCCCGGTGAAATAGTCCGGCAGAGTTAAGGCGTTATTGTTGTATTCGGTATGAACACGCAACCGCCCGGCCACCAGTTTCCAGTTGATCCACGCGCCTAATGTCAGGCCAATGGCGATCCAGCTTTCTGAAATCCCGGAAAGAAATACCGCGCCCGGCAACCCCATTAATAACCAGCCGCTCATATCCGACGCACCCGCCGATAATGCCGTTACAAATGGGCCAAGACTGCGGCCACCCAAAATATAATCGTCAAAGTTTTTGGTTGATCGCCAGGCGATAAACCCAATCAATATCATGCCAAAGATATAGACACAAAACGTCACCAACATCGGTGTGCTAATAGCCATCTAAAGTCTCCAAAAAAATATTATCGGCAATGTCGAAACTTGCCGTTATATCTGCCACCGGAACGGGGTAACAGAGTTTATGTTTACCAGGGCGACCGTATCCTGCCGTAAGCGCTGGTTATTCACAATCGATTTAACACATCATTTACATCAATTTTTATTACCCAGCGATACTATTTTTCATCAGGTTGCACTCCCTCACATTTTTTGCGGTTGCACCTTTCAAAAATGTTAACTGCCGCAGAGAAAAAGTCTGCGTTACTTTTTTAATTCCTGTCATAACGATTACTTTTATTAACATTTCATTCATTTTTAAGCTTGCTACGCAGGTCACATTTAACGCAGTTGCACAAAGTTGCAACATAATGGATATTTCACGATAACGTTAAGTTGCACCTTTCAGAACAACAGGAGTAATGGCATGGGAACCACCACTATGGGGGTTAAGCTGGACGACGCGACGCGTGAGCGTATTAAGTCTGCCGCGACACGTATCGATCGCACACCACACTGGTTAATTAAGCAGGCGATTTTTTCTTATCTCGAACAACTTGAAAACAGCGATACCTTGCCGGAGCTACCTGCGCTGCTTTCTGGCGCGGCCAATGAGAGCGATGAAGCACCGAATCCGGCAGATGAACCACACCAGCCTTTCCTCGATTTTGCCGAGCAAATTTTGCCGCAGTCGGTTTCCCGCGCCGCCATCACCGCCGCGTATCGCCGCCCGGAAACAGAAGCTGTTTCCATGTTACTGGAACAAGCTCGTCTGCCACAGCCGGTTGCTGAACAGGCGCATAAACTGGCATATCAACTGGCGGATAAACTGCGTAACCAAAAAAACGCCAGTGGTCGCGCAGGCATGGTTCAGGGACTATTGCAGGAGTTTTCGCTGTCATCACAGGAAGGTGTAGCGCTGATGTGTCTGGCAGAAGCGTTACTGCGTATCCCCGATAAAGCCACCCGTGACGCCTTAATTCGCGACAAAATCAGCAATGGTAACTGGCAGTCACATATTGGTCGTAGCCCGTCGCTGTTTGTTAATGCCGCCACCTGGGGGCTACTTTTTACCGGTAAACTGGTTTCTACCCATAACGAAGCCAGCCTCTCCCGTTCGCTGAACCGCATTATCGGTAAGAGCGGTGAACCACTGATCCGCAAAGGTGTGGATATGGCGATGCGTCTTATGGGTGAACAGTTCGTCACCGGCGAAACCATCGCGGAGGCGTTAGCCAATGCCCGTAAGCTGGAAGAGAAAGGTTTCCGTTACTCATACGATATGCTGGGCGAAGCCGCGCTAACCGCAGCGGACGCGCAGGCGTATATGGTCTCTTATCAGCAGGCTATCCACGCGATTGGTAAAGCCTCTAACGGACGCGGTATCTACGAAGGCCCGGGGATCTCAATTAAGCTCTCCGCCCTACACCCGCGTTACAGCCGCGCGCAGTATGACCGCGTGATGGACGAACTTTACCCGCGCCTGAAATCCCTGACGCTGCTGGCACGCCAGTACGATATTGGTATTAACATCGATGCCGAAGAGGCCGATCGTCTGGAGATCTCCCTCGATCTGCTGGAAAAACTCTGTTTCGAGCCAGAACTGGCAGGCTGGAACGGCATCGGTTTTGTTATTCAGGCTTATCAGAAACGCTGCCCGATGGTAATTGATTACCTGATTGATCTGGCGACCCGTAGCCGTCGCCGCCTGATGATTCGTCTGGTGAAAGGCGCGTACTGGGACAGTGAAATCAAGCGAGCACAGATGGACGGCCTTGAAGGCTATCCGGTTTATACCCGCAAGGTGTACACCGATGTTTCTTATCTCGCCTGTGCGAAAAAGCTGCTGGCGGTGCCGAATTTAATCTACCCGCAGTTCGCGACACACAACGCCCACACGCTGGCGGCGATTTATCAACTGGCGGGACAGAACTACTATCCGGGTCAGTATGAGTTCCAGTGCCTGCATGGTATGGGCGAGCCGCTGTATGAGCAGGTCACCGGGAAAGTTGCCGACGGCAAACTTAACCGTCCGTGTCGTATTTATGCGCCGGTTGGCACACATGAGACGCTGCTGGCGTATCTGGTGCGTCGTCTGCTGGAAAACGGTGCTAACACCTCGTTCGTTAACCGCATTGCCGACACCTCTCTGCCACTGGATGAACTGGTTGCCGATCCGGTCGCTGCCGTAGAAAAAATAGCGCAGCAGGAAGGGCAAACCGGATTACCGCATCCGAAAATTCCCCTGCCGCGCGATCTCTACGGTCACGGGCGCGACAACTCGGCAGGGTTAGATCTCGCCAATGAACACCGTCTGGCGTCACTCTCCTCTGCTCTGCTCAACAGTGCGCTGCAAAAGTGGCAGGCCTTGCCAATGCTGGAACAACCGGTTGCGGCAGGCGAAATGTCGCCCGTTATCAACCCGGCGGAACCGAAAGATATTGTGGGCTATGTGCGTGAAGCCACGCCACGTGAAGTGGACCAGGCACTGGAAAATGCCGTCAACAATGCGCCTATCTGGTTTGCCACCCCTCCGGCTGAACGCGCAGCGATTTTGCATCGCGCTGCCGTGCTAATGGAAAGTCAGATGCAGCAACTGATTGGTATTCTGGTGCGTGAAGCCGGAAAAACGTTCAGTAACGCCATTGCCGAAGTGCGTGAAGCCGTTGATTTTCTCCACTACTACGCCGGACAGGTACGTGATGATTTCGCTAACGAAACGCATCGTCCTTTAGGCCCCGTGGTATGTATCAGCCCGTGGAACTTCCCGCTGGCCATTTTCACCGGGCAAATTGCTGCCGCGCTGGCGGCAGGTAACAGCGTACTGGCAAAACCGGCGGAGCAAACGCCGCTGATTGCAGCGCAAGGGATCGCCATTTTGCTGGAAGCGGGTGTGCCGCCAGGCGTAGTACAATTGCTGCCAGGTCAGGGTGAAACCGTGGGCGCACGACTGACGGGGGATGATCGCGTGCGCGGGGTGATGTTCACCGGTTCAACCGAAGTCGCTACCTTGCTACAACGCAATATCGCCAGCCGTCTGGACGCTCAGGGTCGCCCTATTCCGCTTATCGCTGAAACCGGTGGGATGAACGCGATGATTGTCGATTCTTCAGCACTGACTGAACAAGTAGTAATAGATGTACTGGCCTCGGCGTTCGACAGCGCAGGCCAGCGTTGTTCGGCGCTACGCGTGCTGTGTTTGCAAGATGAGATTGCCGATCACACGTTGAAAATGCTGCGCGGCGCAATAGCCGAGTGCCGAATGGGCAATCCGGGTCGCCTGACCACCGATATCGGGCCGGTGATCGATAGCGAAGCGAAAGCGAATATTGAGCGTCATATTCAGACCATGCGCAGCAAAGGCCGTCCGGTGTTTCAGACAGTGCGGGAAAACAGTGAAGATGCCCGTGAATGGCAAAGCGGCACTTTTGTCGCGCCGACGCTGATCGAACTGGATAGCTTTGCTGAATTGCAAAAAGAGGTCTTTGGCCCGGTGCTACATGTGGTGCGCTACAACCGTAATCAATTACCGGAGCTGATCGAGCAGATTAACGCTTCCGGCTATGGCCTGACGCTCGGTGTCCATACGCGTATTGATGAAACTATCGCCCAGGTCACTGGCTCGGCGCATGTTGGCAACCTTTATGTTAACCGTAATATGGTTGGCGCAGTAGTTGGTGTGCAGCCGTTCGGCGGCGAAGGGTTGTCCGGTACAGGCCCGAAAGCGGGGGGGCCGCTCTATCTCTACCGTCTGCTGGCGAATCGCCCGGAAAGTGCACTGGCGGTGACGCTCGCACGTCAGGATGCAGAGTATCCGGTTGATGCCCAACTGAAAGCAGCATTAATTCAGCCACTGAATGCGCTGCGGGAATGGGCATCAAACCGAACAGAATTGCAGGCGTTATGTACGCAATATGGCGAGCTGGCACAGGCAGGAACACAGCGATTACTGCCAGGACCGACGGGTGAACGTAATACCTGGACGCTGCTGCCGCGTGAGCGCGTGCTGTGTATTGCGGATGATGAACAGGATGCATTAACCCAGCTTGCCGCCGTGCTGGCTGTGGGCAGCCAGGTGCTGTGGCCGGATGACGCGCTGCATCGTCAGTTAGTGAAGGCATTGCCATCGGCAGTCAGCGAACGTATTCAACTGGCGAAAGCGGAAAATATTACCGCTCAACCGTTTGATGCGGTGATCTTCCACGGTGATTCGGATCAGCTTCGGGCGTTGTGTGAAGCGGTTGCCGCACGGGACGGTGCGATTGTTTCGGTGCAGGGGTTTGCCCGTGGCGAAAGCAATATCCTGCTGGAACGGCTGTATATTGAACGCTCGCTGAGTGTGAATACCGCTGCCGCCGGAGGTAACGCCAGTTTGATGACGATCGGTTAAACAGGTAGCCGGAGGATGTCGCAACCTCCTCCGGCATCATTAACGTGGTCGGATCCCTTCAATAATGATCCGCTGCACGTTTTCAACCGTTTGATTGAAAAACACCTCATCGCGCAATGTCGCGCCCGTTACCGCCTCCACCTGGGGAGCGAAATCAGCGTAATGTTGGGTGGAAGCCCAAATCATAAAAATCAGATGCTGCGGGTCAATCGGCGCGAGTTTGCCGCTTTTGACCCAACCGGCAATCAGCGCCGATTTCTCATCAATTAACGCCTTCAGGTCGCCGGTCAGTTCATCCATCAACAGCGGCGCGCCAGCCAGCATCTCCATACAGAACAGGCGCGAAGCCTGCGGATAATCACGGGAAACTTCCAGCTTCAGCCGGATGTACTCTTTGATCGCCGCCAGCGGAGCGAAATCTTCACGAAACGCCTTTAACGGTGCCAGCCAGATATCCAGAATTTGCCGCAGCACGGCAATATACAGTGCCTCTTTCGACGGGAAGTAATACAGCAGATTGGTTTTTGAAACGCCCGCCAACTCTGCAATTTGCTCCAGTCTTGTGCCGTGAAAACCGAATTGTGAAAAAGTGTCCAGTGCCGCGCTAAGAATCGCTTTTTTCTTCGCGCTCACTGCGCGCGAACGTTTACCCGTTGTTTTCACTGCACCTTGCGTCATGCGCTCTCCCCTCTTGTCGATGGGCAACAGGATAGCAAAATCAGCACAATGCCTCGACCATCAACATTCGCAATATGAATGGAATAAGCGAGAAGGTATTAACGTGAGGATATAAAGGAGAACACCAGAACGAAAAAACCGCCGGGGTTTCCGGCGGTGGTGGCTAATGACGCGCGTCAGACAAAAACGCATTCGTCATTGATTAATCCCGGCTATTTGTCGCTTTTGCCGTGACTGCTTTTACCACCTTTTTTTCCTGCTTCAGATGCGCGCTGCGGGTCATTTTTGAAATTCCCCCCGCTGTGCTGTCCACCTTTTTTACCTGCTTCTGATGCTCTTTCGCGGTCTTCTGCAAAATTGCCGGAACCGCCTCGATGGTTTGCCATTACTGACCTCCGTCATCATAGTGCCCAGGATTAACGCGGCGTATGGCGGATGCCATATTTTCGCTACGTGGGACTAAGCTTAGTGAACTGACGCGGGTAAGCCTGCGTTTGGTAATATCCTGCAACAGCTTCTTAGCGAGAATAGATATCATTTCTGATAATCAGCCATAAGCCGCTCTTATGATTAAAAAAACGCTATGAGATAAAAATGTATCATTTTGCGACAAAATTACAGGCTTGTGAAAGTTGTTATAAATCAAATAAGTGGTTGTGAAATTTGCACTCTGAAAAGGACGTCTTATCTTTAAATGAGTGGTAGCGAATCGCTACGGAATAGAGATAACACGAGGAGTGGTTAGAAATGGCTAAAGTTCTGGTGCTTTATTATTCCATGTACGGACATATTGAAACGATGGCGCGTGCAGTCGCAGAAGGCGCAAGCAAAGTCGATGGCGCAGAAGTTGTCGTTAAGCGTGTACCGGAAACCATGCAGCCGCAATTATTCGAAAAAGCAGGCGGTAAACCGCAAACTGCGCCCGTTGCAACCCCGCAAGAACTGGCCGATTACGACGCCATCATTTTTGGTACGCCGACCCGCTTTGGCAATATGTCAGGGCAGATGCGTACCTTCCTGGATCAGACTGGCGGCCTGTGGGCTTCCGGTGCGCTGTACGGCAAACTGGCGAGCGTCTTTAGCTCTACCGGAACTGGCGGCGGTCAGGAACAAACCATTACTTCCACCTGGACAACCCTTGCGCATCACGGCATGGTGATTGTCCCCATTGGCTACGCAGCGCAGGAATTATTTGACGTCTCGCAGGTTCGCGGCGGAACGCCTTACGGCGCTACCACCATTGCAGGCGGTGACGGTTCGCGCCAGCCCAGCCAGGAAGAGTTGTCTATCGCACGTTACCAGGGGGAATATGTTGCTGGTCTGGCAGTCAAACTTAATGGCTAATCTTCAACAGGAGGATACGCATGCCAACTCAAGAAGCGAAAGCCCATCACGTGGGTGAATGGGCATCTCTGCGCAATACGTCGCCGGAAATAGCCGAGGCCATTTTTGAAGTCGCCGGGTATGACGAAAAAATGGCGGAAAAAATTTGGGAAGAAGGTAGCGATGAAGTGTTAGTCAAAGCCTTTGCCAAAACCGATAAAGATTCGCTTTTTTGGGGCGAACAGACCATCGAACGTAAAAACGTTTAATCCGCAATTCCCCCGCTTCTGGCGGGGGAGTTTTCAAATTGTTGACAAAGTGCGCTTTGTTCATGTCGGATGCGGCGTGAACGCCTTATCCGACCTACATGATCGTGCAAATTCGATATAGTGCAATTCTCGGGTAGACCTGATAAACGTAGCGCATCAGGCAATCTAACATTTGTCATCTGTCCCATACTCCCCCGCTTCTCGCGGGGGAGTTTTCTGTTATTTCACTGCCTCATTCAACACGCTATCAAACTTATCCATCGGGCAAAATCCGTTGGCATCTATCGGGCAGCCGGTAAGTTCCAGCGTCACGCGCTGAGCAGGTGCTTGCAGGGTTAAGGCGTCGGCATTACGCAACTGCTGCGAACTCTGGTACACATACTCGATTTTCATCAAATCACGATTGGCTTTGCTGTCATGCCAACGCTGGAAGACAATCTTGCCACCAATGGGCGTACGTTCATTCTGGTCATGCAGTTGATACGGTTTGAAATCCAGCGCAGTGAGTAGCGAGGCAATGTTAGAGTCGTGTCCTACCAACACCGTAATCTTCGGCGCACTGGCGCGATCGGTGACCAGGGCTTTGTCGATGTAGCTCACCAGCGGTTTCGCGACATTGCGCGCCACTTCCTGTGAAGTAAACAGGCTATCCTGGTAACCGTTTTTCAGTTTCGACAACACCTTCCACTGTTGATCTGATTTGATCTCTCCCCAGGCCACCTGATCCATCGGGAAACCTTCGTAGTATTGCAAAGTAAACGCATCCACCAGCGAGTTGCCCACCTTCAACGGCCCGGAAACGCCCGGCTCTTGTTGATATTTCGCGCTAAAAGTATTTTTGCCATCCACCAGTGAACACTGCTGTTTTTCTTTACAGGCCGGAGAATCTTTATAGTTAACGATTTTTTCCAGTAGCTGGTAGCTGTCGGTAAGCTGGAGTTTACTCAACTCTTTTTCCATTGCTGCCACTGCCTGCTCGCTGAATGCAGCGGAATCATCGGTGATTACCGGGTTAAAGGTTGGGTCCATCGTGCCCATTTTTTCCTGATGATGAACAGGAATATCACACCCCGGGAATGCGCCAGTAATAAAGAACTGCGCAGTGGCGACGGTACGTTGCAGGCTGTTCGCGTAGGCGTAAACGGTGTCCGGTGGCGGACATTCGCCCGATTTCACCATCCCCTGCTCTGCCAGCCATTCACGCATGTAATGGCCCATATACACTTCCAGCACGCCGCCTTTGGTGGTGAGTTGCCCTCCGGGGACATCCCATTGCGGCCATTTATTCGGCGTGGACTGCTCAAGCACGCTGCCATTATTTGCCAGCGGCGCACGTAAGTTATGACGGCTCATGAGTAGCACTTGCTGTAGCTGATAGCCTTCCGGCACTGTCTGTGCCTGAGCATTCGAAGAGAGTAAAACCATTCCAGCCACGGCCGCAGCGATTAGCGTTTTTTTCATTCCCATCACCTCTTTAGTTATCAATCAATTAAGAGTGTGACAGAAATATGGCATTTTTCCGGGAACCGGTTCGCAATTTAGCAGATGACGAGGCGGGAAACCGTCAGGCGATAACGGACTGTAGCTGCGCTATCGCCTGGTTTGTATCGTTAAACTAATATCTGAAACAGCACGGCAAAAAGAATGATATTGGCAATGACAATGGCCCAACCGTTATAAAGCATATATTTCAGGTGAGTAGATTGTGCCAGCCCCATTTGGCCAAACATATCCGATGAAGGGAAAGGCCCAAACCAGTCCACTTGCGATGAAGCTAACAATACCGCCGTTGTACCCTGTGGCGGTACACCTGCAGCCATCAACATCGGGCCAAATATTTTGTGCGTAAAAGTCATCTGAGCCACTGCGGCACCAGGCACATGACCGATAATGTTAAAGGCAAAAATACAGAAGCAAAGCCATGCCGGAGATATCCCGGTTAACAGGGGTTGGGTATATTCGAGCAACCCCTGATACGCCTGTAGGCTATCCATAAGTTCCAGAATCGGGTTATACAGCCAGTAGAGCAGAAACATCCACACCAGCCTGCCACACCCTTTATACAGCGCCTGCAAGATCCCGGTTGGACTTAACCCTCCCACCAGCCCGGTGACCAGAGCCACCAACAGCATAACGATAATGGCAAAACTAAAACCTGCTTTTATCACTACGCCAATAACCGCCATAACAATAATGGTTGCTGCAAATGCAAGGGCGCTGAGCTTGCGACGGCGATCGCGTGCGGGATCTTCTTCTTCCTGCGTTTTCTCTGAAAGATCGACGTCGTAATGCAATTTTCCTTCCGTCATCTTCTGAATTCGCCCGGCCATGATCCAGCCTGCGAATAACGTCACGGCGCTCATTGGTAACCCGACGTACATCAGATATTGCGGATAAGTCAGGCCGCCGAGTTGTAAAATCGTCACTGTGCTGGGGGTAAAAGGCCCGGTAAACAATCCCACAGACCCCGCCGTCATCATCAGTGCCGCCACCGTGGGAGGTGTAAGCCGTACTGCTGCTGCCACAGGAATAATCACCGCAACAATAATGGCATTGCCACCCGCCATAGTGCCCAGCGCGCCACAGATGAGAATGGAAGAGATGACGATGCCAAATTTGACCCGTGTCTGGCTGGAAAGTCCGATCCGATGTACCACAAATTTGACCAGTTCAACGGCCGCTCCGGTACGTGTTGCCACTTCACCGACGCCTGCGCCAAGCATAATGATCAGTCCAACAGTGGCGATAAACGATCCTGTCGATTTTGCCAGCATGGTGCCCATTTCTGGTAAACCGGTGGAAGTCATTATCATCGCAATAATAATGGATGAAATAACCGCCAGAACAATATCGACGCCTATCAACGAGAGCACCGCTAACGCCACCAACGGTGTGAAACCCAGCAGTCCGAGTTCATTACCTGGACGCCCCTGACACCAGAACGCTGTCAATAAAAAAATAACCAACAGTAAGCCAATAATGACATTCTTTTTGGTGATATTTTGTCTGGTTAGCAAACCACCAGAGAGCATTGAGTCACTCATATAACTCCTTAACCCCATCGAATCGACCGTCAATATCAGCCGATGTATTTGGACAGCTCAGAAAATATCCCCCCTCGTTATTATTGTTGGCAAAATGCACTGAGGGTTTGTCCGGGTACTACAGGTATTATTCTGAGTTCGTAATTAACCCCTTTTAGGTGGGCAAATAACGCATTGTTACCAGAACAGGCGTTACAGATTAAATTTATGTTAACTTGGTGTTACCATGAAATGACTTTTTATCTATCGTCTATAACTCTGGGTTAACTCTTAATGAAACTGCGCCACCTGGAAATCTTCTATGCCGTGATGACATGCGGAACACTTTCACGTGCAGCGGAATCGCTGAATATTTCCCAACCGGCCGCCAGTAAAGCGTTAAAAAACGCTGAACAAAAACTCGGTTTTCAGCTCTTTCAGCGAGTTCGTGGCAAGCTTCTTCCAACCAGCGAAGCGATCACACTTTTTGAAAAAGCGCAGTCGATTTATCACGAACTCGATAACCTGCGACTGCTGGCCGATAACCTGACGCGAGATCCCCGAGCCAGAATAGCCCTGGGATGCCTGCCAAGCCTGGGATTAAGCCTGGTGCCCGAAATAGTCACTGCGTTTTACCAGCAGAATGCAAATCTGGTAATGACACTGACGACAGAGCACACTGAAACGTTGGTTAAAAAACTTGATCTGCGTGAAATTGATCTGGCCCTGACGCTACAGCCGATTCAACAGGGGGAGATTATGACGACACTGATAGCCGAAGTTCCGCTGGTTTATATCGACCGGGACTATCGCCAGGGCGCGGTAGAAATAGACAAGATTGACCAACAACGCTGGATTTCTCCTGGCCCACATTCCCTTTCCAATGCCATAGCCAAACGGCGTGATTTTTTGACAACGCGCCTGAATGTCCAGACCTATTACATGGCGACTGAATTTGTAAAACGAGGAATGGGATGCAGTATTACCGATATTTTCTCTGCCCGTCATAACCTCCCGGCAGAAACAATTCACCCCATCGAACCACCAATGAAAATTGATCTTTGTTTGCTACGTCGTGCCGACGTGTCACTTAGCCCCATTACACAAAAATTTGTTGATTTCCTCTGCCAGCAATTACGTCAGCAACTGCGAGCCATTAACCTTGAGTTATACCCTGAAAATAAAAAGTCAATTGCTCCTCAGGCCTAAATGTTTTGACATAACCCCAACGCATTTATTAGCGGTGGATATCTCAGGTGATGAAAAAACGCATTGTAGTTATTGGCGGCGGGGTCATTGGTCTGGCGACAGCATGGGTCCTGGTAAAACAGGGCCATCAGGTACAATTGTTAGAACGCAACAGCCAGGCAGGCGTCGCCACCAGTTTCGCTAACGGTGGGCAACTCAGTTATCGTTACGTTGCCCCTCTGGCGGATAAAGGCGTACCGATGCAGGGGCTTAAATGGATGGGGAAAAGTGACTCTCCACTGAATATGCGTTTGCGCATGTCATTAAGTCAGTGGCGCTGGTTGCTGGCGTTTTTACTGGCCTGCAATAACCGGACAAATAAACTCAATGGCGATCATATTTTACGCTTATCACTATTAAGTCGTCAGGTAATGGAAGCATGGTTGCTGGAGGATAATCTTGATGATTTCCACTGGCGCCGTTCTGGCAAACTGATTATTCATCGCCGCCAGCAAGATTTAGCCAAAGCGGCAAAAGGCATTAATCCGCATTTTCAACAGACTCTATTACGCGAAGAGTGCGTTCATCTTGAACCCGCACTAAAACATATTGGTAATTCCCTGTGCGGTGGTATTTATTCTCCCGGCGATGAAACGGCGGACTGCTATAAGTTCTGCCAGGCATTACTTGCCAAACTTAATGCCAGCGCGAATTTTTCGCTACAGACCGATTGTGAAGTTTTGCAGTTGAATAAAAAAGGTGAGCGCATAGTCTCCATTACCACCAGTACAGGAACGCTGATTGCTGATGATTATGTCGTTGCCGCCGGAAATGGCAGCACACATTTACTTACCGAAACCGGGATTCACGTACCGCTTTGCGGTCTGAAAGGTTACAGTCTGACACTCCCTTTCCCACAAAAAATGGGGATCGCACCGCAAATCAGTGTCACCGACTATGGTCATAAAATTGTCTATGCCCGACTCGGTGACCGGTTGCGTATCGCCGCCATGGTCGATATTGGCTATGACGGTAATGAACTGCGCCCTGAACGCATTGATGCCTTAAAACAGATCGTAGCCTCCAGTTTTCCGCAACTGCAAGGTATCGATGATGCCGAATTATGGACAGGTATGCGTCCATCCACTCCTGCGGGTCCGCCACTATTAGGACGGGCGAAGTATCAAAATCTCTGGATGAATCTTGGTCAGGGCAGTCTGGGCTTCACGCTGGCGGCAGGTAGTGCTGTGGTGTTAGGCGCTCTGCTGTCGGGCGAAGATCCTGCAATTTCACTTGATGGACTGACATGGAGCCAATCAGCTTGAATATCAAACGTAATAACCCACAGCCGCGTCTGGCCGCCAGCGTGGAATATGGCAACCTTGTTTTTCTCTCCGGCCAGACACCGAAAAGCAATACCCCAGACATCGCGCAACAAACGCGCGAAGTGCTGGAAAAAATCGACGAATTACTTGCAGCGGCTGGCAGTGATAAATTTCATATCTTATCCGCGCAGGTATGGATAAAAGATATTACCCGCGATTTTGCCGATTTCAACGACGTATGGGTTAGTTGGATACCAGAAGGATATAGCCCAGCCCGTGCTGCCGTACAAGCTGAGATGGCTCGCCCGGAGATTCTGGTTGAAGTGATGGTCACGGCAGTAAAAGCAAGATAAGTTCCCCGTTTTCAGCCCCCTGGCAACGTAGTCATGGGGCATCCATGAAGGGTAAACGCCCCCCTCTTTTACCTGCCAACATTCAGGCTGAAAATATCATTTTTAGTTATGTTTCGTCACAGACCTACGATTTTTTCTGATTTCCCCTACACTTAACACTGATACCTTGTCAGGGGTTTCCCTTTGTCTGTATTGATTTACGCGAGATAACGCTATGGAATTAAAGGATTATTACGCCATCATGGGCGTGAAACCGACGGACGATCTCAAGACAATCAAGACCGCCTATCGTCGACTGGCCCGCAAATACCATCCTGATGTCAGCAAAGAACCCGATGCCGAAGCCCGCTTCAAAGAGGTCGCTGAAGCCTGGGAAGTATTGAGTGATGAACAACGTCGCGCTGAATATGATCAGATGTGGCAACATCGCAACGATCCGCAATTTAACCGTCAGTTCCAGCATGGTGACGGCCAGAGTTTCAACGCCGAAGATTTTGACGATATCTTCTCATCAATTTTCGGTCAGCATGCCCGTCAGAGCCGCCAGCGCCCGGCCACACGTGGCCACGACATTGAAATCGAAGTGGCGGTATTCCTTGAAGAAACGCTTACTGAGCATAAACGTACCATCAGCTATAACCTGCCGGTTTATAACGCCTTTGGCATGATCGAACAGGAAATCCCGAAAACGCTGAATGTGAAGATCCCGGCGGGTGTCGGCAATGGTCAACGTATCCGCCTGAAAGGCCAGGGGACGCCGGGCGAAAACGGCGGTCCGAATGGCGATCTGTGGCTGGTGATTCATATTGCGCCACATCCGTTGTTTGATATTGTCGGTCAGGATCTGGAAATTGTGGTGCCGGTTAGCCCGTGGGAAGCGGCACTGGGAGCTAAAGTCACCGTTCCAACACTGAAAGAAAGCATTTTGCTGACCATCCCACCAGGCAGTCAGGCCGGACAACGATTGCGCGTTAAAGGTAAAGGTCTGGTCGGTAAAAAACAGACCGGCGACCTGTATGCGGTGCTGAAAATCGTCATGCCGCCGAAACCTGATGAAAACACTGCTGCGCTGTGGCAACAACTGGCAGACGCCCAGTCGTCTTTTGATCCACGTAAAGATTGGGGGAAAGCATAATGGCTAACGTTACGGTGACTTTTACCATTACTGAATTTTGCCTGCATACCGGCATTTCTGAAGAGGAGTTGAATGAAATTGTCGGTTTAGGCGTAGTTGAACCGCGTGAGATTCAGGAAACGACCTGGGTGTTTGACGACCATGCCGCCATTGTGGTGCAACGCGCGGTACGTCTGCGTCAGGAACTGGCGCTTGACTGGCCGGGGATCGCGGTGGCGCTAACGTTAATGGATGATATCGCACATCTGAAACAGGAAAACCGCCTGCTGCGCCAACGGCTTTCCCGGTTTGTGGCTCATCCGTGAGTTTGTTGCCTGATGCGACGCTTAACGCGTCTTATCAGGCCTACAAAGATCACTGTTCCGTAGGCCGAATAAGGCGTTCACGCCGCATCCGGCGGCTGTGCCATAATGCCTGATGCGACGCTTAACGCGTCTTACCAGGCCTACAAAGATCAGATCACTGTTCCGTAGGCCGGATAAGGCGTTCACGCCGCATCCGGCGGCTGTGCCATAATGCCTGATGCGACGCTTAACGCGTCTTACCAGGCCTACAAAGATCAGATCACTGTTCCGTAGGCCGGATAAGGCGTTCACGCCGCATCCGGCGGCTGTGCCATAATGCCTGATGCGACGCTTAACGCGTCTTACCAGGCCTACAAAGATCAGATCACTGTTCCGTAGGCCGGATAAGGCGTTCACGCCGCATCCGGCGGCTGTGCCATAATGCCTGATGCGACGCTTAACGCGTCTTACCAGGCCTACAAACGGCATTATCTGTTTTGGTTGTCGCACTCCACCAGCACCAGCAATAACTGGCTTAGTGTCGCGTAAAAACCAAAGCTGTCATACTGACGGCAACGCGTTACAAATTCCGGTAGCCATGATCGCAACGCCGCCAGCGTTTTTTGCCGTAAGCTGTTGATTTTTTGTGTGGTAACTCTCCCTTCCCCCAGTGAAAAATGCAGATAGCTCAACAACTCAAGATAAATCGCCAGATGATCTGCCGGTTCGTTGAAGTTGCTACTGGTTTCCATGCCCGCCTCAACCAACAAGTGTTTAATCTCTTGCTCGTCCTGTTTGTAGGCCGATGCATACGGCAGCGCCGCTTGCTTGTCGGTCATCAGAAACAGGCCGCAAAAATCAGCGGCCAGTTCCAGACGGGCGTCGTTACGTACCACCAGGGCAGCAATGCTTTTCTCCAGCTCGTCCACCGCCGCAGCCAGCGGCGGTTCGCTTTTCAGCAAAGAAAACCATTCAGCCATCTCCGCACTGGCGATTTGCGTCAGTTGTTCATCGTCCAGTTCACGGGAAAACAACTGCGCCAGCCAGGCGTAGACGCAGGCAGTCTGTTGTGCCGTCAAGGAAGTCATGATTTCACCTGCGACGCCGGAACATATTCGCACTGCGCCACCATTTCGATGGGGCCGCTAAACGCCGTCACCTGATCCACTGTGCTTGTGTATTTTTCGATTTCCACCAATGTGGTATGCGCACTGGTCGCCTGCGCCAACTGTGAGGTGCCGATGTCAATGGTCAACACATTGGGGTTACCGTATTTGCACAGCGCCCCTGGCTCGCCGTCTTTATCCGGATCGTACCATGCCCCTTCGTGAATTCGCGTCACACCGGGTGCATAACGGTCAGAAACGACTGCCCCTGCTAACACCTGACCGCGATCGTTAAAGACGCGTACCACATCACCGTGACGAATGCCGCGCGCACTGGCATCCTGCGGGCTAATAAAGACAGGCTCTTTACCCGCCACCGTATACTGCTGACGCAGAGTTTCCGACTCACATAACTGCGAGTGAAGTCGAAAATCCGGATGCACAGATTGCAAATGCAACGGATATTTCTGCGAGCCTGGCCCACCGTGGGAGCGTTCGATTTTCTCAAACCACATCGGATGCCCCTGACAATCGTCATAGTTCATGTCAGCGATGGTTTTCGAATAGATCTCAATCAGGCCGCTCGGCGTCCCCAGCGGTTCGAGATCCGGATCTTCACGGAATGCCTGGTGGCGAACAAACATCTGCGGGTGGTCAAACTCGACGTACTCTTTGTTATTCCAGAAGTCATCAAACGCTGGTAGATGAACGCCGCGTCCTTTGCCCTGTTGTACACCTTCCTGCCAGATGCGTTTCAGCCAGCCCATTTCATCCAGCCCTTCAGTAAAGGCTTCTTCACGATTAAAGCGACGGCACAGCTCGCGGAAAATATCAAAGTCGTTGCGCGCCTCAAACTGTGGCGGCACCACCTGTTTCATAGCGATAATTCCACGGTTGGAGTGGTTGCCGTACTGGTCGAGATCGTTACGCTCAAACTGCGTGGTCGCAGGTAGCACGATATCGGCAAAACGGCAGGTTGAGGTCCACTGGTTATCTATGGCGATAACCGTTTCCAGCTTACGCCAGCCTTCGATAATACGGTTGATCTGCTGATGACGATGGAATGGATTAGTTCCGGCAAAAATACACATTTTCAGCGGCGGCAGTTTTACCGATTTACCGTTCCAGTTGATCACTTTCCCTGGTTCGAGGATCGCATCGACAAAACGGGCAATCGGAATGGTGCTGCTATAACCTTTGTAGTCGCTGTTGTCGTGAACAGGCGGAATCGACGTTGAACCGGAGAAACCGCTCAGAATAACGCCTTTACGCCCCGGCGTACCTGCGCCGTTATAGTGCCAGCCAAAACCAAAGCCACCGCCCGGCAGGCCAATTTGTCCCAGCATCGCTGCCAGAACCACAACCATCCACGCCCACTGTTCACCGTGCTGCATACGCTGTACACACCAGCCAGCAATGATCTGTGTTCTGTTCGCCGCCATCTGCCGTGCCAGCGCACGAATTGTTTCGGCATCAATACCAGTCAGTTTTTCAGCCCATACGGCATCTTTCGGCTGACCGTCTTTCTCGCCCAGCAGATACGGCAGGAACTGCTCAAAGCCCACGCAGTAGTTGGTGAGGAAGTTTTTGTCGTACAGATTTTCGCTGTACAGCGTATACGCCAGCGCCAGTTGCAGCGGCACATCAGTTTGCGGGTTAATCGCAATGTGCTTCACATGCTCACGCCCCAAATACTCGTGAGTTGACGTCACGATCGGATCGATGCTGATGACTTCAATTTCACCAGCAGCAACTTTCGCTTTTAGCTGCTCGTAATATTCATAAACGTCATGATCCGGGCACCACCAGTTCGCCTGCTGGTTTTTCAGCAAATCGGAGCCCCACAGCACAATGGTTTTGCTGTTCTGCAATACCAGCGGCCAGGAGGTTTGCTGTTCATACACTTCCATCGAACCAACCACACGCGGCAGGATCACCTGCGCAGCACCGGTAGAATAGTCACCGCCTGTACCGACACTATTGCCATGCAGTGCAATGGCTTTCGCCAACATACCGGAAGCATTGTGGAACATCCCCGTCGATTGCCAACCGCTGGCAGTCAACAGGGCGCTCGGACCGTGCGTTTTCTGCACACGTTCCAGCTCTTCATAGAACATGTCGAGGGCTTCATCCCAGCTCACGCGCACGAAGCGGTTATCGCCACGCTGGGATGTGTCGCTCAGATGGCGCTTACGTAGCCAGTCCACGCGTACCATCGGGTAACGAATACGCGCCGCGTTGTGTACGTGATCCGGCAATCCGGCGATCATTTTCGACGGATATTTATCCAGTTCGAACGGTTTTGCCGCCACAAAGCGACCATCCTTCACCGTCGCGCGGATAGCCCCCCAGTGCGACCCGGTCAGAATGCCCTCTTTCGAGGTGACCGCCTCAGTAGCCGCTTGCGCCGCATTCACACGGCGCGGCGTTAACAGTGACGGCCCCAGCATCCCGGCGACAGTTAAGCCGCCGAGTTGCGCCAGAAAACGCCGACGTGATGCCTGAAAGAGATCGTTATTCTTCATTATTTTTCTTCCTTCTTATCGCCGTGAACCTTGCCTGCAGTGTCGGACGCATTCATTTGCAGATATTTCAGCAAGGTGCGTTCTTCACGTTTATCGAGGCTGGTAAAGCCAATCATGCCGTTGAGCGTGCCAATCCAACCGTTAGCGTCAAAGTGGGAGATTTCCGGTGCGCCGTGGCACTGATTACAGGTGCCGTTGTACAGCGAATCCGCATAAGCCCAGATTGGTTTGATGTCGTTCACCATGTCGCCTTTCTTCATCCACGCAGCGGCCTGCAACTTGCTCCACTCGGTATTGGTATCGGTCACGGTGGTTTTCTCCAGCGTTTTCACCTGCTGCTGAACATCACCACGAATCGAGGCAACAAAGATGCGTTTGCCTGGGAACTGGGTGAGTACACGCTGACGTCCGGCACTTTCCGTCCAGCCGGTAATTTCAATTTGCAGCCAGTCGCCGTCACGTTTAAGGACTTTCACTTCTGAGGCAGGCAGCAGAGAACCAGACGCCTCTTTATCGCCTTTCGCCGCATAAATCGGCTTGATATCAATGGAGTACAGCGTGTCACCACTGTCATCAGCACTGGCGCGCAGCTCGTCGAACTGCTTACGGAAACCGCTACTCATATCCGGCAACTGGTGGGCAATACCTTTATGACAGTCGATGCAGGATTGGTTATCTTTCGCTGCCACCTTCATCTGACGCGCCGCTTCCGGATGCTGCTTCGCATGATCCATCGCATCGTAGTTATGACAGGAACGGCAGGTTGCCGAGTTGTTTTCTTTCATTCGCGCCCATTCACGCTCGGCAAGTTCCGCTCGTTTGGCTTCGAATTTCTCAGGTGTATCAATGGAGTGGGCAATAAAGGTTTGGTAAATGTCGTTGCTCGCTTCCAGTTTACGCTTCACCATGCCCGGAATATCCGGCGGAATATGGCAGTCATGGCATTCGGCACGCACGCCAGAGGCGTTCTGGAAATGCACCGAGTGTTTATATTCTTCATACACCGGTTGCATACTGTGGCAACTGACACAAAATTCGGTTGTGCTGGTGACTTTAATCCCAACGTGAGGCAACACAATCAGCGCGATGCCAATCACAATCCCAATAGCGACCAGCGCCAGCACCGACCAACGAGCACTGGGTCGGCGTAGCGCATTCCAGAGTTTCCGCATAATAGCCCCTGTAAAATTAAGGTTTAGTGAAGTGATCTTAATGAGCAAATATGAACAGCGGCACTGGTCAGGATGAACGGCTTACGGCAAAATATGAACAGATATGAACAGAATGAGTAATCCCCCCTGATGCCACATCATATTGTTATTGTTGAAGATGAGCCGATTACCCAGGCACGCTTACAAACCTACTTTACCCAAGAGGGGTATACCGTTTCCGTTACGGCGAGCGGTGCCGGGCTGCGGGAAATTATGCAGAATCAGCCGGTCGATTTAATTCTGTTGGATATTAATTTACCTGATGAAAATGGCCTGATGTTAACCCGCGCGTTGCGGGAACGTTCGACGGTAGGCATTATTCTGGTTACCGGACGCAGCGATCAGATTGACCGCATTGTCGGGCTGGAGATGGGCGCGGACGATTACGTAACCAAGCCGCTGGAATTGCGCGAACTGGTGGTGCGGGTGAAAAATCTGCTCTGGCGCATCGACCTCGCGCGGCAGGTGCAACCACTTACTCAGGACAACTGTTATTGCTTTGCTGGTTATTGCCTAAATGTGTCGCGCCATACGCTGGAGCTGGATGGCGAGCCGATTAAACTGACCCGCGCAGAGTATGAAATGTTGGTGGCGTTTGTGACCAATCCCGGCAAAATTCTCAGTCGCGAACGTCTGCTGCGTATGCTCTCTGCCCGTCGGGTGGAAAACCCCGACCTGCGTACCGTCGATGTGTTAATTCGTCGTTTACGCCATAAACTCAGCGCGGATTTACTGGTGACTCAACATGGCGAGGGCTATTTCCTAGCCGCTGATGTGTGCTGATAAAAATAGACCGGACGAAATCCTCCTGGCGACAGCGAGCGGCGAATATGTTTACGGTCGGCATTTTTCGGCGTCAGGATTAAAATCGGTGGGCTGATATTATCAGACACCGATTGTCCCTGTAATTGTCTGATAGACTGCTCAACAGCCAGTTCCCCCTGCCAGACCATTTGATCGCTGACAGCCATAATCACTCTTCCCCGCTTCAGGCCACGATAAACCTGGTGTGAAAGATAAAATGACACTACGGTGAGCGGCGTTTTCAGGTTGCGCCCTTCGCCCATCGCCGCCTCTGCGGCAATGGCCGTTCCGGCAACAACGTCGATTTCTGGATGACGCTCCAGCATCTCCTGCAACAGGTTACGCTGGATTTCAATATCGTTATCTCCGAGCGCAATATCAACAATACGCACCGGGCTTCCGGCAATGGCTGCGCGGAACCCCGCTACCATCTCCTTACTACCCCCGGCGTTGTCCGGGCCGGGCATCAACAATACATTGAGAGGTTTTCCGTTGCTCCATTGCACCAGATACCGCCCCGGCTGATAGCCCATCTGAAACCAGGGCACGCCAACGCGGCTTGTTACCTGTGAGTCGTCAATGGCATTCACCAGCTCGATCACTGGCAGACTTTCTACCTGCTTTTGCAATTCGGGAAATGACGTCGTGCTGCTACCGAGCAAAATCGCTTCTGCGCCCCATTGTTTACACTGCTCAATTTGCGCCTGCTGAGTAGCCAACTGACCGTAGCCACCGGCCTCCAGCACTTTTAAATCCACACCATAGCGGCGGGCTGCTTTCTGCATACCATAGTTCAACGATAACCAGTATGAATCCTTCAGACTGGGATAGAGCGCACACAATTTCCATGAGCGTTTGACTTTAAGTGATGTAACAGGCTGCTCCGTAAAATGTTGCGCATCATGCCAGCGCAACAGGTTATCGCCCGCAAAAACGGGTAACACGAAAAAGGGAAGAAGTAACAAAAACAGTATGCGCATGATAGCCTCATCAATAATAAGGCTTTATGCTAGATGCATTCCACTTTGCGACTCAACCTTTTTCACCTAAAGTGCACCAACTGTGAATTTAACCCTGACCCGAAGACTCTGGATGGGCTTTGCCCTGATGGCGTTGCTAACCCTGACCAGTACTCTGGTGGGATGGTACAACCTGCGTTTTGTCAGCCAGGTAGAAAAAGCCAATACTCAGGCATTGATTCCTACCATGAATATGGCGCGTCAGTTGAGCGAAGCCAGCGCCTGGGAACTTTTCGCCGCGCAGAACCTGACCAGTGCCGATAACGAAAAGATGTGGCAGGCACAGGGGCGAATGCTCACCGCGCAAAGCCTGAAGATTAACGCGTTGTTGCAAGCGTTACGGGAACAAGGTTTCGACACCTCTGCGATTGAACAACAGGAGCAGGAGATCTCCCGTTCGTTACGTCAGCAAGGCGAACTGGTGGGGCAGCGTTTGCAACTGCGCCAGCAACAGCAACAACTCAGTCAGCAAATTGTCGCTGCCGCTGATGCGATCGCACGTATGGCGCAAGGTCAGGCGAATAACGCTGCGACCTCTGCCGGAGCCACTCAAGCCGGGATTTATGATTTGATCGAACGTCATCAACACCAGGCTGCCGAAAGTGCGCTCGATCGGCTGATTGATATCGATCTTGAGTACGTTAACCAAATGAATGAACTGCGTCTCAGCGCCCTGCGGGTGCAGCAAATGGTGATGACTCTGAGGCTGGAGCAGATCCAGAAAGATGCGCCAACGTTGGAAAATCAACTCAATAATGCAGTGAAAATTCTACAACGTCGGCAAATACGCATTGAAGATCCGGGTGTGCGCACACGGGTGGCACAATCCTTAGAAATCATTCATCGTTATAGCGATTTACTGGCGCTTTATCAGCAGGACAATGAAATCAGCAATCGTCTGCAAACTCTCGCCCAAAATAACATCGCCCAGTTCGCACAGTTTAGTAGCGAAGTCAGCCAACTGGTTGACACTATTGAGCAACGCAACCAAAGTGGACTCACTCATCTGGAAAAAGCCAGTGAACGAGGGCAATACAGCTTGCTACTCCTGGGCGTTGTTTCCCTTTGCTCTTTGATTCTGATCCTCTGGCGCGTGGTTTATCGTTCAGTCACGCGCCCACTTGCCGAACAAACGCAGGCACTGCAACGCCTGCTGGACGGCGATATCGACTCCCCTTTCCCGGAAACCGCTGGCGTGCGGGAGCTGGATACCATCGGGCGGCTGATGGATGCTTTTCGCAGTAGTGTTCATGCGCTTAATCGCCACCGCGAACAACTGGCAGCGCAGGTCAAAGCGCGCACTGCCGAATTGCAGGAACTGGTAGTAGAACACCGGCTGGCACGGGCGGAAGCAGAAAAAGCCAGTCAGGCAAAATCGGCGTTTCTGGCGGCAATGAGCCATGAGATCCGCACCCCGCTGTACGGCATTCTCGGCACCGCTCAACTGCTGGCGGATAACCCGGCGCTTAACGCCCAGCGTGATGATTTGCGGGCAATTACCGATTCTGGCGAATCATTGCTGACCATCCTTAACGATATTCTCGATTATTCGGCTATCGAAGCAGGTGGCAAGAATGTCTCGGTCAGCGATGAACCGTATGAACCGCGCCCGCTGCTGGAAAGTACCCTGCAATTAATGAGCGGGCGGGTGAAAGGTCGTCCGATTCGACTGGCAACGGAAATTGCCGACGATGTACCGACCGCGTTAATGGGTGATCCGCGACGTATTCGCCAGGTTATTACCAATTTGTTGAGTAATGCCCTGCGTTTCACTGACGAGGGGCAGATTGTCCTGCGTAGCCGCACTGATGGCGAACAATGGCTGGTCGAAGTGGAAGACAGCGGCTGTGGTATTGATCCCGCGAAACTGGCTGATATCTTCCAGCCATTTGTTCAGGTGAGTGGTAAACGCGGCGGCAGTGGACTGGGGTTGACGATCAGTACCAGCCTGGCCCAGGCGATGGGCGGCGAACTGATCGCCACAAGCACGCCGGGGGTTGGAAGCTGTTTTTGCTTACGGTTACCGTTACGCGTTGCCACCGCGCCAGCACCTAAAATAGTCAATCAGGCGGTGCATCTGGATGGTTTACGCTTGCTGTTAATTGAAGATAACCCGCTAACGCAGCGTATTACCATCGAGATACTGAACACCAGTGGTGCTCAGGTCACTGCCGTTGGAAATGCCACGCAGGCTTTAGAGACGCTGCAAAATAGTGAATCGTTTGCTGCCGCGCTGGTGGATTTTGATCTGCCGGATATCGACGGCATTACACTTGCCAGGCAACTTTCGCTGCAATATCCGTCGCTGGTTTTGATTGGCTTTAGCGCCCATGTCATCGACGAAACGTTGCGCCAGCGTACCAGTTCGCTATTTCGCGGAATTATCCCTAAACCGGTGCCGCGTGAAGTGCTCGGTCAGTTACTGGCGCACTATCTCCACCAGCAAAAAAATAACGATCAGCCGCTGGATGTATCGCAACTCAATGAAGATGCACAGTTAATGGGAGCGGATAAGATCCACGAATGGCTGACATTATTTAAACAACATACCCTGCCGCTTCTTGATGAAATAGACACTGCTCGCGCCAGACACGACAGCGAGAAAATCAAACGCGCTGCGCACCAGCTAAAAAGTAGTTGCGCCAGTCTGGGAATGCGCAGTGCCAGCCAGTTGTGCGGGCAACTTGAGCGGGAACCATTAGCCGCTCTCCTGCCGCGCGAAGAAATTACACGCAGTATCGCGGCTCTGGAAGAGTGGTTGAATAAGAAAGACCTGAACGCGATTTGAATCAATATCAGCCAGATAAGAAGACTTAGAATAGTAGCATTTAGCATGCAACTTAATGGACTGGCAAAATCATGGCTGAGAAAAAAAGAATCCGCTGGCAGCGGCGGCCAGGCACAACGGGCGGTAAATTACCGTGGAATGACTGGCGCAATGCCACGACCTGGCGTAAAGCGACGCAATTATTACTGCTGGCAATCAATATTTATATTGCCATCACCTTCTGGTATTGGGTGCGCTATTACGAAACGGCAGGTAGTACGCCTTTTATCGCAAGGCCAGGTGGTATTGAAGGCTGGCTCCCTATTGCCGGTCTGATGAATCTGAAATACAGCCTTGAAACAGGCCAGTTACCTTCCGTGCACGCCGCCGCGATGCTGTTGCTGGTCGCTTTTATCATTATCAGCTTGCTGCTGAAAAAAGCCTTTTGTTCGTGGCTATGCCCGGTTGGTACGCTATCTGAGTTAATTGGCGATCTGGGGAAAAAACTGTTTGGTCGGCAATTTACCCTTCCTCTCTGGCTGGATATTCCTCTGCGTGCGGCGAAATATCTGCTGTTGAGTTTTTTTCTCTATATCGCGTTATTCATGCCCGCTCAGGCGATTCACTATTTTATGCTATCGCCCTACAGCGTGGTGATGGATGTTAAAATGCTCGATTTCTTTCGTCATATGGGGACAGCGACGTTAATCAGCGTGATCGTTTTGCTGATTGCCAGCCTGTTTATTCGCCATGCCTGGTGTCGTTATCTCTGCCCGTATGGCGCATTAATGGGACTGGTTTCGCTATTATCGCCGTTTAAGATTCGTCGCAATGCCGAAAGTTGTATCGACTGCGGCAAATGCGCAAATAATTGTCCGTCACGGATCCCTGTCGATAAATTAATCCAGGTTAGAACGGTGGAATGTACCGGCTGTATGACCTGCATCGAGTCATGCCCGGTCGCCTCAACATTAACTTTTTCGCTGCGAAACCCCGCGATAAATAAAAAAACTTTTGCGTTATCTGGCTGGCTAATAACACTACTGATATTGGGAATTATGTTCGCGGTGATTGGTTACGCGATGTATGCAGGTGTATGGCAAAGCCCGGTGCCAGAGGAATTGTACCGACGCTTAATTCCACGGGCGGCAATGATTGGTCATTAACAGAGTGACAAGCGGAACATCACCTCGTGCTGGGGTGATGTCCACAAAATCACATTATTTGGATTTTGACGTCATAGCCTTCAAGCCCGGTCATTTTCTCCCGCGCGGTGAAGCGAATTTCAGAGACTTCTTTCCCTGTGCTCTTGTTTAACTCGGTGATTTTTTGCGCAATAAAGTCGGAGATTTCTGTTTCGGCTTGTTTTTTTAGCTCTTCAATATTCACTGTTAACCTCTTCTGGTCTTAAAAGGCAGCAACACGCCAGTAAGGTGTTGGTTCCCTGTTCAGGTAACAAAAGTTATAAGCTATCTGCCTGAAAGATTCAATAATCAGTAGGTTATCGCTCAATATGCATACAGGGATGAGTGCAAACAGAAGATATAAAAAAGGCTCCGCGAGGGAGCCTGATATTATTTTGTGAAATCCAGTGGCGCATGGTCTGTGCGTATTTGTAAAGCAACGTTATCAAAGGTGATCATCGTCGATTTACAGAAAATACACTTAGCTCCCAAAGGATTTCGCTCCGTCACATCGAATGCCGATGTGCGGTACTGTGAACCATGACAACATGGACAGCGGAAATGGAGATGTTGAGTAATAACGGCAACCTTAGAGCGCAACAACGTTCGCTGCCGAGGGACCACGTTGCCCCTGCTCAATAGAAAATTCGACTTTCTGATTTTCATTCAGAGTGCGGAATTCATTGCTCTGGATGGCGGTGAAATGAACGAAGACGTCCTTGCTGCCATCATCAGGAGTGATAAAGCCAAAACCTTTATCTGCGTTAAACCATTTTACTAAACCAGTCATTTTATTAGACATATTTTACTTCCTTCATTTTGGGCCTTTCGGCAAACAGGGCTTTAATACAGAAACTACTTAGTGTTCAGGAGAGAGACTCAAAAGAAGGGGATAATGCCTGATAATGAGAACTGCTTTAGTAAACTACTTTGTATGCTGTCTGTCTTTCAAACCGACGCAGCTATTAACGCATGATACACATAATTAAGCAAATTTATTTTAGCCGTCCGGCGGTCTTAAATATCGCTGGCTTTATTTTTTTAAAACCGTATAGTGCAGCGCAGTATTTTTAGTAAGGAATTTGTTTGTCCCGTAAAATGACAGGAATTGTCAAAACCTTTGATCGCAAAAGCGGCAAAGGATTCATCATCCCCTCCGACGGTCGTAAAGAAGTCCAGGTCCATATTTCCGCATTCAGCCCCCGCGACGCAGAAGTACTTATACCAGGGTTACGCGTAGAGTTTTGCCGCGTTAATGGCCTGCGTGGACCAACAGCGGCAAATGTTTATTTATCCTGATATAAACTGCAGGCCGGAATACGCGCTTCATTCACGATTTGCGTAAAATCCGCCAGTGAACACATGCCCTGCGCGTTTCTTTCTTCACACTCGGCCAACGTCAACTTCACTTCCCCTGGCGGCGTATCAAGCGACAGACGGGCTTTATCACGCATCTGCTGCAAGGTCTGGAATACCAGCGAAACCTGAATCCACTGACTGTTATCACTTAGCCGCCGCCAGCGTTCAAATACCAGTTCACCTCCCGGCGGGGTGTTATCCGGTTGGCCCGGCAGCGTCCAGTTAAGTCCCAGTGCCCCACCTAAATTCGCCAGGTTAGTATCATGCCCGGCAATAAACAGCAGCGAAGTCGGTAGCGTAACACCATAGTTCTGCCTTTGCGGATTATGTGGCGTCAGCGCCGTCAGGAGCAAATCCAACAGGGGCGTGGCACGGCTACGGGCCACTTCTGGGGTACGTTGCAGCAGATAAAACTGCGCATTATGCAGACTCAGCAAGGTGTTCCACTGGTGTGAATCAGTAATTCGTCCCCAACCAGGCTCCGGCATTCCCTGTGCCTGCTGCAGGAGAAATATCTCCGTCAGCATTGATGCCAGACTCACCGCACCGGTTAATGAAACGTTATCGGTACTTACTTTCAGTTCAGACGGCAATACTTGCGTCAATGAACAACTTTCGTCTTGTTTCTCTCGTTTGAGGCACAAACTTGATTGCGGGAAATTAAGCACCCGCTCCAGTTCGTGAAATGCCGTTTGCCGATGATCAGTAAAGTTAGTGATCGAGCCGCCTGCCCTGTTAAGAATAGCTTCAGTCACGTTCGCTTTATCCAGTTGGCAGACACCGGTTTTCAGCGGGTTAAATAGCGGATCGGGACTGGCGGTGTCTGACCGGGTATGTACGGTTATTGCACAATTGGGAGCCAGCCCGGCGGCAAAGGCTTCGCCTGTTTTACGGGTGCGTTCGTCGACATCAGCAATAATCGCCACCTGACCTGTTTTCGGACAGCCATTTTTTGCCAGCAAACCGTCAGTCACCAGACGCTGGCGTTGGTAATGTCCGAGATAAGAGATCAGCTCACCGCCTCGTAGTGTCAGCCACCCCAGTTTCACCGGCCAGCCTGGCCATGTGTCTGGAGTAATTTCCTGCATGAGTTGCGTAGATTTAGTGGGGGCACGCACGCCATGACGGCTGACAATCACCACACTCTCCAATTTCAGTTCCGGCTCACTCTGAGCGTATGCAGGTAGTGGTGTTAACGGAAGCAGAAGAGAAAAAAAGGGGAGCAATATCGCTTTCATCGCCAGGTTTCCGTTTTTCATGTTTCGCATTATTGCCGGATACGACGCTGACGCGTCTTATCCGGCCTATGTTCGTTGTGCGTCAAATCAACCTTTTAGACGCGGTTCCAGCCACACCAACACCACGGTGGAGAGTGAACACATCAACAAAATGCCGACGAACCACAATAAATACCACATTGTTCATCCCTCCTTAGTACAGCTCATGATCGTGATGGCGGAGAGTTTCAGTTGTCATACGCCCCCACATTTTGTAGTAGCTCCACACAGTGTAGAGCAACACAATAGGCAAAAATATCAGCACAATTACTAACATAATGCTCAACGTCAGTTGACTGGAGGTGCTATCCCACAGCGTCAGGCTGGAGATCGGGCTGATGTTCGAAGGCATAACAAATGGAAACAGCGTGATGCCTGCCGTGAAAATCACGCCAAATTGCATCAATGACGCCAGCAGAAATCCCCAACCGGGGCGACCACGATAAATCGCCATCACCGTCAGCAACGGGCAGAAGAAACCCAGCAACGGGAAGATCCACAATACCGGCGATTCAACAAAATTATTCATCCAGGCACCAGGCAATACCGCAACCAGTTTCATTAACGGATTGGATGGACCGTTAACATCCTGAGCGAGCAATACGAAGCCATCAATACCAACCCACAGCCAGTACCCCGCCAGCAAAAAGCAGAGCATCACCAGCAGAGCCGCGCGTTTGGTCGCCAGTTGCGAACGCAGGTGAATAGCACCGACTGTTTTTAGTTGCAGCCAGACGCCCCCTTGCAAAATCACCATTCCAAGACTGAGCAAACCGCACAGTAGAGGGAATGGCGTCAGCAATTGCCAGAAGCTACCGAGGTACTCCACGCGTAATTGCGGCGTGAAAGCAAACGGCACGCCGAGTAACAAATTGCCAAACGCGATACCGAAGACGACCGGCGGTATCAGACTACCGATGACCAGCCCGGCATCCCACATTTTACGCCAGCGTGCATCCGCGATTTTTCCGCGATAATCAAAGGCCAGCGGGCGGAAGAACAGCGAGCACAGCACCAGGATCATCGCCACATAAAATCCAGAAAACGCAGCGGCGTAAACTCTGGGCCAGGCGGCAAATAATGCCCCTCCCGCGAGGATTAACCAGACCTGGTTGCCTTCCCAGTGTGCGCCAACACTGTTAATCACTATCCGGCGTTCATCATCATCACGCGCCACCAGCGGCAGCAGGCAACCGATTCCCATGTCAAATCCGTCGGAGATCATAAAGACCACCAGAATCACGCCAATCAGTAGCCACCAGATAAAGCGCAATGTTTCATAATCAAACATGATTCTCTCCTTTACCCCTGCTGCTGCGTCGGTTGTTCACTCTGCATCGCGCTTGGCCCCAGACGGGCATATTTCTGCATCAGGTAGACTTCAGCGATTAAGAACAGGGTGTAAAGCCCTACTATCATGATCAGTGAAAAAGCCAGTTGTCCTGTGGTTAAGGCAGAGTGCGCGGAGTATGTTGGCAAAATGTCCTGAATCGCCCACGGCTGACGGCCAAACTCGGTCATAAACCACCCTGCTTCAATGGCAATCCACGGCAGCGGCAAACTCCAGAGCACCATTTTCAGCACCCAACGATGCTGGTCGATTTTGCCGCGCAGCGTCTGAACGAGCGCAATCAGCATTACCAGTAACAACAGCGAACCGCAGCCCACCATGATGCGGAAACTCCAGAACACCGGCGCAACTTGTGGAATAGCACCGCGCATAGCCGCCTGATACTGCGCAGGTGTGACATGATTCATATCCGGCGCATAGCGGGAGAGCAACATGCCATAACCGAGATCGTTTTCCAGCTCATGAAATGCTTGCAGTACATGCGGCTCGCGGTTGCCTTGCGAAATCTCCTGCATCAGCAGCCAGGCCATACGCCCGCGTTGCAATCGTGGATAAGTTTCAGCCATCAAATTTTTCAACCCTGGTACAGGCTTATCTAATGAGTGAGTGGCGAGGATCCCTAACAGCGCAGGGATTTTGATGGCAAAAGCGTTACGCTCTTGATCCTGTTCCGGCCAGGCAATGAGATGGAACGGCGCAGGTGCCGGTTCGGTTTGCCACTCCCCTTCCATTGCCGCCAGTTTTACCGGCTGAACGCGTGCGACTTCATAAGCAGAACTGTCTCCAAGTTGCAGCGCGCCGATTATCGCCAGTGTGCCAAAGACCGAACCGATAGCAAACGAACGTAAAGCGACATCACGCTCCCGTCCGCGCAGTAAGTACCAGGCGCTGATCGCCATAATGAACATCGCCCCGGTCACATAACCTGCCATCACCGTATGGACAAATTTCACCTGGCTGACGGGGTTAAAGACCAGATCGCTGAAACTGGTCATCTCCATACGCAAGGTGTCGATATCGAAATGCGCGCCGGTCGGAAACTGCATCCACCCATTGGCATTCAAAATCCACAATGCGGAGATATTGGAACCAAATGCCACCAGCCAGGTGACCAGCAGGTGCTGGTATTTATTCAGCCGTTGCCAGCCAAAGAAGAACAGACCGACAAAGGTGGATTCGAGGAAGAAGGCCATTAATGCTTCCATCGCCAACGGTGCGCCAAAAATGTCGCCCACATAGTTGGAATAGAATGACCAGTTAGTACCAAACTGAAACTCCATGGTGAGACCAGTAGCCACGCCGAGAGCGAAGTTGATACCGAAGAGCTTACCCCAGAAGCGCGTCATATCGCGGTAGACTGTTTTGCCGGTGACCACGTAAATGGTTTCCATGATAGCCAGCAAAAAAATCAGCCCCAGGGTAAGGGGCACGAACAAAAAGTGGTATAGCGCGGTCAGTGCAAACTGCCAGCGCGACAAATCAATAACATCCCACATGCGAACTCCTGTAGGCGAAGAGAGGGAAATAACCCTTTAATAGTAGATCTCCCTTTTTATCCTTACAGTTTGTAGGTGGTTGTATTCGCTGATTGCGATATTCATAGGACTGAAAGCGATATTTGCCGCCATTTTCACTGTTGCGCGCTTTCTATAAGCCACTGACACACCTCGCCCAACCGCTGCGCGGAGTCCGCCAAATCTTCCGGCGCTGCCAGCACAACTTCCGGTATCGGGCAGATTTCATAACTCTCAAGTAATGGGCCTTTTAACGTATCCATACAGCGTAAATGCCAGACATGTCGCAAACCGGTGGCGTTGATATAGCTCTCGCCATAGCCAATAGTGCGAATCTGGATATTACCCGGCCCGCACAGCCGCGAGAGAAATAACCTGTCAGCCTCGCTGACAGGCAACTGCGTCAGGTTAATACTATGTGGCTGCGCCTCAGGATTACGCACATGCGCCAGCAATTCATGAGCCAGCGGCAGTCCGTTCATCAGACCATCAATGGGCGGTGGTAGCAGCGAATCTGTCGGCAGCGTATTATGCGTTGCCGCCTGCCATAACGGCAGCGGCGCGCAGCCTGTCTCCAGCCGGTCTTCCAGCAACAGCTCACCGCTACGCCTGCGTACTCGCCACAATCCGCAGAAGATCGCCTCCTGAATTTCACTTTCACTGCCGTCAATATGTTGGATGCGCACTGACACTTCCCCTTCTCCGAGAAGCGTATTGATAAAGTGGCGATCATCAGCATTGAGATTTAACAGATCGACGGCCAGCACCTCGCCTAATGGCGGTACGCGTTGCGTTAGTTGATGCTGTAGATCGTTTAACAGCGTAATCACCCGTGGACTATGAGCACACTGCTCCAGTGCCGCCATGCTCGGTTCATCATTCACCTGACAGGTAATTGGCAGCGGATTCATGCTGAAACTGTCATCATCAGGTTGCGTTCCTGGCCCCAGCAGATGGAAAAAAGTCTCACTCATGAATCACATTCCTGTTTTGATTCGACAAGGCCGCGCATCAGGTTTATCAGCTCTGCCCACGGGTGAATGCCATTCAATACGCCGCGATAATGACCATCAGTAAACACTAATGTGGCTGGAAAACGAAAAACACTAAATCTGTCTCCGATGGCTTCACTTTGCTCAAGATCGGCAATTGCCACCTGCCATGCGTAATCTGGAAACTCACGCAGTAGCTCTGCGACCATCACCGGATTATCACTGACTTCAGGAGTACGTTTCGGATCGCTGCTTAACAGCACCACACTATCCGGCGCTTGCATAAGCCACTGATCGAGACGAGGCTCAGTGATCGGCGTCCAGCCACACGCCAGCATACGTTGCCACAACGCACTAAAAGGTGAGTCGTTAATCATCCCTGCTCCTCCAGCGTCATCCGATACTGACGCAAGCGAACACCTTCGTAATTTTCCATCGACAGACAGTCATAATTGAGACAACGCGATTCCTCCGCCCGTTGCGGCACAACTCCCCACGCCGACAGTTGCACCAGCGCCGCCTGTTCCGCTGCAGGCAGTTGCTCCCGCGCAAGCTCGCTAAGGCTACCGCCGTAGTCGTCGAGCATTGCCGGTTGTAACCCGACGAGGGCAATATGTGTTGGCAGATGTCCGCGGATATCTGCCAGCGCTAATACTTCGGAGAAACTGTTCTGGTGCAGGCTCATTTTCTTCGCACTGAGATATGCCGGAATGCGCTCTCCGGCATATGTTCGTAGTGTTCCAGGTTCCAGCCCGTAATCAATAGCATCGAGAATCAACAGATGGCTGGCGTTTTCAACATACCCCAGCAGGTTCAGCCCCTGAGTACCACCATCGACAATCTCCACGTTTTCGGGCCAGTGATAATGGGCATACAGCCGTTCCGCCACCCGCACACCGAAACCTTCATCGGCCCACAGCAGGTTGCCCAACCCCATTACCACTACACGTTGCTCGCTCATGAACGCTCCTTGTCGCTGCTCATTTTTCCAAATTTGTGGCTACGGTAGCCGTTCACCATCGTGGAGATCACCGTGTCGTCGGACATGATGTCTTCACGCAGCGCCATATAAACATGACCAATCACAAATGCGCCAATCAACCACATGCCCAGCCGATGCCAGCTATGAATGTCCAGCGAGTTGCCGCCCGTCCAGTAGAAAAATTCCACTACATAACGAAACGGCGCAAAAATGGCGTACTGGCTGTGTTCGCTATACAGCGCAAAACCGGTGACGATCATAAAAACAGACATCAGGAAATAGCCGAACATCGCAGCCTGCGCGATGGGGTTATGGCCAATGTCAGCGCTCGGGCGTTTTGCCAGAAACAGATACCAGCGGATTTCGTACCACACGCCCAGCCACCAGCTTTTGCGCCATACCGGCACGATGAAAAGCTCGCGTGAGTAGCGATTGCCGACAAACGCCCAGTAGATCCGCATCAGCAAGACGACGGTAAAAATCATCCCGGCGCTGAAGTGTATTAGCCTGATGTAGCCCATATAGAACAGATACGTCGCCTCACCACTGACTGAAGGCAGCGGCTTGCCGATAAAGTAGCCGGTGACCATCAATACCGCCATGCACAGCACCGTCAGCCAGTGCCATATCCGCACGGGCGCTTCAAAGACATAGTGGCTGATAACGTTGTCGCTTTTCTCTTGCATGATGATTCTCCTTCGCTGTTAGCGCACCTGCACGGAGATCAGTTCGCTACCGTCGTCGCCCAGCACATGCGTTGAACAGGCGAGGCACGGGTCGAAGCTGTGCAGGGTACGCAGGATCTCCAGCGGTTGCTCGGGGATCGCCATTTTGGTGTTCATCAGTGCGGCTTCATAAGCACCAATTTGCCCTTTGGGATCGCGCGGGCTGGCGTTCCAGGTGGTCGGCACCACACACTGGTAGAGATCGATTTTGCCATCGCGAATAGCGGCCCAGTGACCTAAAGCCCCACGCGGTGCTTCAGTAAAGCCGACGCCACGGCACACTTTCGGCCAGGTCGCAGGCTCCCATTTTTCGGTGGAGGCGGTGGCAAGATTGCCGTTTTTCAGGTTGGTCATTAACTTGTTGAAAAAGTACTGTAACTTACTTGCAGCCCACTGAGCTTCATGGGCGCGGCACAGAATGCGGCCTAACGTCGACTGGATGCCAGAAAGCGGCAGGTTCAGCGCCGACATCATCCGATCAACCGACTCAACGGTCGCAGCATCGCCTTTGTGGTAAGCGATTAACGTGCGAGCCAGCGGCCCTACTTCCATCGCGTGACCGCGCCAGCGTGGCGCTTTGATCCACGAGTAGCGCTCCTGTTCATTCAGTTGTTGAATGTTTGTATCGCTGCCTTTAACGTCGCCGGGGTTGTACCACGGGTCGGTGATACCATCGAACGGATGACGCCCGACCTGATCGTCGGGATAACGATACCAGGCGTGATCGACAAATTCCTGCACCTGCTGCGGATCAACTAAATCCACTGGCAGTACGTTTTTGAAATCGCCATTGATCACCGCACCGCCAGGCATCAGCAGACTTTTCTCGCCAAAGTCGTTAGCGATATCCGGGAACGCACCGTAGCTGAGGACGCATTTATCAGAAAGGCCAGTGCCGATTTCACTCCACGGTTTGTTGAACTGGCCGATGGCTAAGGCGTCGGGGATCATCACGTTATTAATGAAGTCCGCCGTGCGGGTAATGATCGACTGCACCAGGTTCAGGCGCTCCATATTAACCGCCCCGACCGCACCGCTTTCGTCGATATTTATGGCACAAGGCATCCCGCCGACAATCCAGTTGGGATGCGGGTTTTTACCGCCAAAGACCGCGTGGATTTTGACGATCTCACGCTGGAAATCGAGAGCTTCGAGATAGTGAGCAAAGCCCATCAGGTTGGCTTCTGGTGGCAGTTTGTACTGCGGGTGCCCCCAGTAGCCGTTGCGGAAGATCCCTAACTGCCCGCCTTCGACAAATTTCTTCAGTCGATTTTGCACATCAAAGAAGTAACCTGGGGAAGACTTCGGCCACGAGGAGAGGCTTTGCGCCAGTTCGGAAGTTTTACGCGGGTCGGCTTGCAGCGCGTTAAGTACGTCGATCCAGTCCATTCCGGCGAGCTGATAAAAGTGCACCAGATGGTCGTGGCACCAGAGCGTCGCCAGCATAATGTTGCGAATGATATTGGCGTTATCCGGCACTTTGATGCCAATAGCATCTTCAATGGCGTAAACCGAAGCCAGGGCGTGTACGCCGGTGCAGACGCCGCAGATACGTTCAACGAACGCCCACGCATCACGCGGATCACGGCCTTGCAAAATGATCTCCAGCCCGCGAAACATCGTGCCGCAGGAGACAGCATTGGTGATCACATTCTGATCGTTAATATTCACTTCACAGCGCATATGACCTTCGATACGCGTGATCGGGTCGACCACCAGGCGACGTCCGGCATTATTGATGGTGTATCCCTGAGTTTCGTACTGAGTGCTCATGCCTGTTTATCCTCGTTGCCTGGCTGTTGTTCGGTCTCTGCTGGTTGCTGGTTATGACGTCTGCGCTGGTCAATCGCGCTGGCGACTGCATGTACGCCAACAGCCGCAGCCACGACGCCAAGCGCGGTTAAGCCCACGGTATCAGCGGTAGAGTGCGTTCCCATCTGCGGAATATCGACCACGCGGCTGTAGAATGAGCCGCGATCCCAGAAACCATTTTCAGAACAGCCCAGGCAACCGTGACCGGACTGGATCGGGAAGGAGACGCCATCATTCCAACGGGTTGAGGAGCAGGCGTTATAGGTGGTTGGCCCTTTACACCCCATTTTGTACAGGCAGTAACCTTTGCGAGCGGCGTCATCGTCCCAACTCTGGACAAACTCACCAGCGTCAAAGTGGGCGCGGCGATAGCATTTATCGTGGATACGTTGACCGTAGAACATCAGTGGACGCCCCATTCTGTCGACATCTGGCAGGCGATCAAACGTCACCATATAAGTAATGATGGCGCTCATCACATCCGGGATCGGCGGGCAACCAGGGACTTTAATGATTGGTTTGTCGGTAATGACTTTATCGATAGGCGTTGCCTGCGTCGGATTGGGGCGAGCGGCTTGTACGCAGCCCCAGGATGCGCAGGTTCCCCAGGCAATAATTGCGCTGGCCCCCGCGGCGGCACGTTTGAGTTTCTCAATAAACGGCCGACCGCTGCTGATACAAAACATCCCCTGCTCGCCCAGCGGCGGGTTACCTTCTACTGCAAGGATATATTTGCCGTTGTATTGCGTGATGATATCTTCAAAGACTTCCTCCGCCTGAGTACCAGCGGCAGCCATTAAGGTATCGTCGTAGTCGAGAGAAATAAGGGAAAGAATGACATCCTTCGCCAGCGGATGAGCAGAACGGATAAAAGATTCGGTGCAGCAGGTACATTCCAGACCGTGGATCCACACTACCGGAATACGCGGTTTATTCTCCAGCGCCCAGGCAATCTTCGGTGCCATCCCCGCGCCTAATCCCAGCGAGGTGGCAGCCAGACTGCAATATTTAAGAAAACTCCGCCGGGTAACCCCCTGACGTCGCATAGCCTGGTAAAAGGTTTCCTCATTATTCATATCGCACGTCTCTTCTCCTTGCGACACCGACTGAAGTGCCGGGCGCTTTTGGTCGGCAAGCGACGTCCCTGTAGCAAGGTAAACTATCGCTTCACGAGAGAGACAGAAAACGAAAGCTCATCCTTCTGCACTGGCGCACGTCGCCAGAAAGTATTGTTAATAAAGCGTAGTGAACGTTTTGCACAAAACAATACAAAGTGTGTGGATTTATCTTTTAGCGATAAAAATGGATCTTATTTTCCTAAAAGCCTGACGCAGGAAGATTACGAGTGGTTTTTATGGCGACGAAACACCCAAATTGCTGTTATTTCACGCAAACAACCCCAATTTGTTTGTTTTTCAGGCAAACAAACAAATTGGGGGTTTACACGACGCATCGGGATGTTTATAGTTCGCGTCATTCCGGAAGTGTGGCCGAGCGGTTGAAGGCACCGGTCTTGAAAACCGGCGACCCGAAAGGGTTCCAGAGTTCGAATCTCTGCGCTTCCGCCAAATAAGATAAGGGGTTAGCTAAATGCTAACCCCTTTTTCTTTTACCTGTCAAAATCACCATGCCGTTATACCATTCCCAATGGTTAAACTCGTCTTTGCTAAATCTGTTCCAGATCAAATGCGTAAAGATGGGTAAAACCTCTGGGTAGCTTTCGGCAATATCATTATGCTGCTTTATTAATTACACCTGTCATAGAGAGTGACTCCATGGATCGTATAGTTAGTTCTTCACATGACCGTACATCACTACTTAGCACCCATAAGGTGCTGCGTAATACCTATTTTCTGCTGAGCCTGACGCTGGCCTTTTCGGCAATTACCGCGACGGCCAGTACGGTTCTGATGCTGCCATCTCCGGGCCTGATTCTGACGTTGGTAGGGATGTATGGTCTGATGTTCCTGACCTATAAAACTGCCAACAAACCAACCGGGATTATCTCCGCGTTCGCCTTTACCGGTTTTCTCGGTTATATCCTCGGCCCGATTCTGAACACTTACCTGTCTGCCGGAATGGGCGACGTAATCGCTATGGCGCTGGGCGGCACAGCATTAGTGTTCTTCTGCTGCTCTGCGTATGTGCTTACCACCCGCAAAGACATGTCTTTCCTCGGCGGTATGCTGATGGCCGGTATTGTGGTGGTGTTGATTGGAATGGTAGCGAATATCTTCCTGCAACTGCCTGCCCTGCATCTGGCAATCAGTGCGGTATTCATTCTGATCTCCTCTGGCGCGATTCTGTTTGAAACCAGCAACATCATTCATGGCGGTGAAACGAACTACATTCGTGCCACGGTGAGTCTGTATGTGTCGCTGTACAACATCTTCGTGAGCCTGTTGAGCATTCTTGGCTTCGCCAGCCGCGATTAATCTCGCCCGATACCACTTACAGAGCCTCGCTTTATGCGGGGCTTTGTTTTTTGCTACACTGCAGCCAGTCTGACTAAGGTAGTAAATGAATATGTTGATCTTCGAAGGTAAAGAGATAGAGACCGATACCGAAGGCTATCTCAAAGAGAGTAGCCTGTGGAGCGAACCTCTGGCAGCCGTGATTGCCGAAAAGGAAGGGATTACGCTGTCGCCTGAACACTGGGAAGTAGTGCGCTTTGTGCGTGACTTCTACCTGGAATTTAATACGTCTCCGGCGATTCGTATGCTGGTAAAAGCGATGGCGAATAAGTTTGGCGAAGAAAAAGGTAACAGCCGCTATCTGTACCGACTGTTCCCGAAAGGCCCGGCAAAGCAAGCCACCAAAATTGCCGGCCTGCCGAAACCCGTGAAATGCATTTAACGGATACGAAAATCCGTTAATTCGCCAGAAGGATGATGCGGTTCGCTAATCACCCGTTCCACGCGGGCTGAACGCGGACCGCCGCTCTTTAACCACTGCATTAATTTTTCCACCTGCCCTTCATCACCACAGGCAACCACTTCCACGCTGCCATCATCAAGATTTTTTGCGTAGCCGGTTAACCCTAGCCTTTTCGCTTCGTACTGAGTGGTATAACGAAACCCTACCCCCTGAACTCGCCCATAAACCCAGGCAATTATGCATACTTTCGACATCACCGCTCTCCTTATCCTTAATGGACGCGTTGCAAATCCATGGAAAACTCCGGACAATGACGCCCATTTCTTTGCATCGACAGAATAGTAAATTATGAGTGTACGTTTAGTGTTAGCCAAAGGGCGCGAAAAATCATTACTTCGTCGCCATCCGTGGGTCTTTTCCGGTGCCGTCGCACGTATGGAAGGTAAAGCCAGCCTCGGTGAAACCATCGATATTGTTGATCATCAGGGAAAATGGTTAGCACGCGGCGCTTATTCGCCAGCGTCGCAAATCCGCGCTCGTGTCTGGACGTTTGATCCGTCAGAATCCATCGACATTGCCTTTTTCACCCGCCGCTTACAACAGGCGCAAAAGTGGCGCGACTGGCTGGCGAAAAAAGATGGTCTCGATAGCTATCGTTTAATCGCCGGTGAGTCTGACGGCCTGCCGGGTATTACTATTGATCGTTTCGGCAATTTTCTGGTGCTGCAACTGCTGAGTGCAGGCGCGGAGTATCAGCGCGCAGCATTAATCAGCGCCCTACAAACGCTCTATCCGGAATGCGCGATTTACGATCGTAGCGACGTGGCAGTACGTAAAAAAGAGGGGATGGAGCTGACCCAGGGGCCAGTAACCGGCGAGCTGCCACCTGCCCTGCTGCCTATTGAAGAACATGGCATGAAGCTACTGGTGGACATTCAACACGGGCACAAAACGGGCTACTACCTGGACCAGCGTGACAGTCGCCTGGCAACACGCCGCTATGTAGAAAATAAACGCGTGCTGAACTGCTTCTCTTATACCGGTGGATTCGCAGTATCGGCATTGATGGGCGGTTGTAGCCAGGTGGTCAGTGTCGATACTTCACAGGAAGCACTGGATATCGCACGGAAAAACGTTGAGCTAAACAAACTCGATTTGAGCAAAGCTGAGTTTGTGCGCGATGACGTCTTTAAATTACTGCGCACCTACCGCGATCGCGGTGAAAAATTTGACGTTATCGTGATGGACCCGCCGAAGTTTGTTGAGAACAAAAGTCAGCTAATGGGCGCGTGCCGCGGCTATAAAGACATCAACATGCTGGCAATTCAGTTATTGAATGAGGGCGGTGTTCTTCTGACTTTCTCCTGTTCTGGCCTGATGACCAGCGATTTATTTCAGAAAATCATCGCTGATGCCGCAATTGATGCCGGTCGTGATATACAATTTATAGAGCAGTTCCGTCAGGCAGCCGATCATCCGGTGATCGCTACCTACCCGGAAGGGCTATATCTGAAAGGGTTTGCCTGTCGCGTCATGTAACTTGAAATGTGGAATTCTGTCCTTATATCAAAGGTGAAGATTTCCCGGGAGGTGACTATGATTGCCAGCAAATTCGGTATCGGCCAGCAGGTCCGCCATTCCCTGTTAGGTTATCTCGGAGTGGTCGTGGATATCGACCCGGTTTATTCGCTCTCTGAACCGTCACCTGATGAGCTGGCGGTGAACGATGAGCTTCGCGCCGCTCCGTGGTATCACGTGGTGATGGAGGATGACAACGGCCTACCGGTTCATACCTACCTGGCTGAAGCCCAGCTAAGTAGCGAATTGCAGGATGAACATCCAGAGCAGCCGTCAATGGATGAGCTGGCGCAGACGATCCGCAAGCAACTCCAGGCACCGCGTCTGCGTAACTAATCCCCATAAAATCCCCGGAAGGTTTTTGCCTTCCGGGGATTTTTTTATTTAGCCAGCCCCAGACGAGGGATCTCAATGGCCGGGCAACGATCCATTACCACATTTAACCCAGCTTCCCGCGCCAGTACCGCAGCTTGCTCATTAATCACCCCTAGCTGCATCCATAAGGTTTTCGCACCGATGGCGATAGCTTCCTGTGCTACATCCCACGCAGCTTCTGAATTACGGAAGACATCTACCATATCTACTTTTTCCGGAACTTCCGCCAGAGTACCGTAACCCTGCTGGCCCAGCAGCGTTTTACCGGCGACTTTTGGTGAGACAGGAATGACGTGATAGCCCTGATCAAGCAGATATTTCATTACGCGATAACTTGGACGGTCAGGTTTATCACTTGCCCCTACCAGCGCAATGGTGTGAGTGGACGTTAAAATGGCTGCAATATCGGTTTCTTTCATCATTTCCTCCAGACTATTTACCAAAGTGTACGACAATACCGACATACCAACCATGCAGCTAATACGAATGTATGAGAGCAAAAGATGGAAATATGTCTATATGTTAGTAAGTATGATTAAAGAAAAATTTTGATACATTATTATTCGGGCGGTCATTAGACAGGAGCTATCTATGAAAACCGGCATTTTGACCACCTTGATTGTATTATGTTTGCCGGTGACCGTTTTTGCCACCACGCTGCGGCTGTCCAGCGACGTTGACCTTCTGGTGCTCGACGGCAAGAAAGTTTCCAGTTCTCTGCTGCGCGGCGCGGACAGCATTGAACTGGATAACGGCCCGCATCAATTAGTGTTTCGCGTCGAGAAAACCATCAACCTTTCTGGTAATGAAGAACGTCTGTATATCTCCCCACCTCTGGTCGTCAGTTTTAATACCCAACTTATCAGCCAGGTGAATTTTCGCCTGCCCCGTCTGGAGAATGAACGGGAAGCGACCCATTTTGATGCCACTCCGCGCCTTGAATTGTTAGATGGCGATGCGACGCCGATCCCGGTAAAGCTGGATATTCTGGCGATTACCTCAACCGCAAAAACGATTGATTATGAAGGAGAGGTTGAACGCTATAACAAATCTGCGAAGCGCGCCTCGCTTCCGCAATTTGCCACCATGATGGCAGATGACAGTACACTGCTTTCTGGCGTTTCCGAACTGGATGCGATTCCACCGCAATCTCAGGTGCTCACTGAACAACGACTGAAGTATTGGTTTAAGCTGGCTGATCCACAAACGCGAAATACCTTCCTGCAATGGGCGGAAAAACAACCATCTTCCTGATATTTTTGTGCCTGCGCGCAGGCTTTTTCGGTCTTTATCTTGCAGCGGTAAGTGCTTACAGTAATCTGTAGGAAAGCTAACTACGGATGTAAATTATGGAACTGACGACTCGCACTTTACCTGCGCGGAAACATATTGCGCTGGTGGCACACGATCACTGCAAACAAACGCTGATGAGCTGGGTGGGGCGGCATCAACCGCTTCTGGAGCAGCACGAGCTTTATGCAACGGGCACCACGGGTAACTTAATTTCCCGCGCAACAGGAATGAACGTTAATGCCATGCTAAGTGGCCCAATGGGCGGTGACCAGCAGGTCGGCGCATTAATTTCTGAAGGGAAAATTGATGTGCTGATTTTCTTCTGGGATCCGTTAAACGCCGTGCCGCACGATCCCGATGTGAAAGCATTGCTACGTCTGGCGACAGTGTGGAACATTCCGGTCGCTACCAACGTAGCAACGGCAGATTTCATCATCCAGTCGCCGCATTTCAACGACGCCGTGGATATTCTGATCCCGGATTATCAGCGTTATCTCGCGGAACGCCTGAAATAATATTGCACAGGTGGCAAATGCCACCTGTTTCTTACGGTTTTCTCGCCACCGGAACATCCAGTTTTTTCAGGACTTCGACAAAGGGAGAAGGATTCTCTTTGTTGAACAATGCCCATACCCGATACCTTGCACGAGTCAGCGCAACGTACATTAACCGCCGTTCTTCGGCGTCAGGGAAATCTTCCACTGGCGGCAATAGCGCCTCTTCCATAATCGACTCACGCGCCGCAGCCGGGAAGCCATCACTCCCCTCCTGCAAACCAACAATGATGACGTAATCCGCCTGTTGCCCTTTGCTGGCATGAATCGTCATAAAGTCAATTTGCAACTTCGGCCAGCGCGTCGCCGCTTTTTCCAGACTGACGGGTTTCAAATGATGGTAACGCGCCAGCACCAGAATGCGCTCTTCCGGTTTGGCATAACCAGACAGTTTATCCAGCAAAGCATCAAGCTGGCTCTCTTCCAGCAGAGTAACGGCTTTTTTGTCGCCATTGGTTAAACTGTTTAGCGGCTTTTTCAGTTGACTGGGGTTTTGCTGGATAAAGCGATTCGCCACCTCCCCGATACGGCTGTTGAAACGATAAGTAGTATCTAAATCACAGCGATCGCCTTCACCGAAGTTTTCATGGAAAGCCGTGGTGAGCGACATTTGCGCCCCGCTGAAGCGGTAAATGGCCTGCCAATCATCGCCAACGGCGAACAACGTCGTCTGACTGTTTTGCTTGCGTAATGCCGCTAACAAAGCGGCGCGCTGCGGTGAGATATCCTGAAACTCATCGACCAGAATATGTTTCCACGGGCTGATAAAGCGGCCTTTCTCAAGGATTACAATGGCCTGATGAATCAAACCGGAAAAATCAACGGCATTTTCTGCCTTCAGTGCGCTTTTCCACGCCTTCAACAAGGGAGCCATCAACTTGATGCGTTTACTGAACAAGTCACGAATTTCCTCGGGCGCGCTGGCAATCATTTCAGCCTGTGCACCACCGTGCATCCGCATCAGGTTTACCCAGCGATCGAGGCGAGATGCGAGACGACGCTGCAATTTTTCATCATCCCAGAAGTTACCTTCTGGCACTGACCACTGCATTTCTTCCGTCAGCCATTGCCGCCAGCCCTTCGCCTGCGCTTTCTTCTCGCTGCATTGCTTGCGCCACTCAGCAATAAAGAGTTCATGACGGGCAGTAGTATCATTTTCCAGGTTGCTGACTGTCGGTACTTTTTTGCTACCTTGCTGAATAATATGCAGCGCCAGTGAATGAAACGTGCGTGCGGTAATGTCTTCAGTATGGAGCCGTTCGCGAATACGCTCATCCATCTCTTCAGCCGCTTTTCGGCCAAACGCCAGCAATAAGATTTGCTCAGGAGACGCTTCGCCGCGCGCCAGCAACCAGCCGGCTCGCGCTACCAGCACGGACGTTTTTCCGCTTCCTGCGCCAGCAAGTACTAATAACGAATGCCCGCCATTGACAACTGCACGAGCCTGCGCCGGATTAAGTGGTGAAGACTCAACCTGACGGAAAAAATCCGCATACTTATTGAGCATGATTTCGGTGTACGCCTGATTATGCTGCAACCGACTGCCTTCAATATCTTTCAGCCAGGCCTGACATTTGTGCCACGCTTCACGACAGTTATCGAATTCGTCTAGCCGGTTGACCGGCAACGGTAACGCCGACAAAGCCTGGCGAATTTGTTGCTGTACGCCAGAAGTTTGCTCCCGCGTCAGCCATTTATTGTCGCCGGTGCGCGTGGCAATCAAATCGAGTTGCTGCTGTAAGACGCCGGCCGCAATTTCGCTCATCTCCTCGCTCCACCGCCGCCAGTGAGCATCAAGATGATGGTGAAAACGCTGTGTCTCAGCCCATTCGGTGCCGTGCAGACGCACTACTTTTTCATCAGGCAACACAAATTCCAGCTCGCCCCACACCAGACCGCGCTTACAGTGAATCGCCAGTAATTGATTGAAAGGAATGAGATATTCGTGACGATCGCCGGAAACTTTTATCCCGGCATTGAGGATCACCGCCCGATCGTAAGGGTGCTGTGCCAGACGCTTGCCAAGAGTTGTCGCTTTCAGTTCCATGTCTCTGTAGATCCACACGATGTTATTTCTTATCAGTGTAACCGTCAGAGAAAACGTGCTCCAGCCCAAAAAAACGTTACAATTGCCGCCCATTACTGAAAACCACAGTAAAGCGAGGTTTTATGCGTACCGTTTTGAACATTCTGAACTTTGTCCTGGGCGGATTCGCCACTACCCTGGCCTGGTTGTTAGCGACCCTTGTCAGTATTGTGCTGATTTTTACCTTACCGCTGACTCGTTCCTGCTGGGAAATCACTAAACTTTCGTTGTTGCCCTACGGCAATGAAGCTATTCATGTCGATGAACTGAATCCGGCGGGTAAAAATGTGTTGCTCAACACGGGCGGCACCGTACTGAATATTTTCTGGCTGATTTTCTTCGGCTGGTGGTTATGCTTAATGCATATTGCTTCTGGTATTGCGCAATGCCTCACCATCATCGGTATTCCTGTCGGCATTGCGAACTTTAAAATTGCCGCTATTGCACTGTGGCCGGTAGGTCGCCGCGTAGTTTCTGTGGAAACAGCTCAAGCTGCGCGTGAAGCGAATGCGCGCCGCCGTTTCGAATAATCTAATTTTATGGCCTTTATGCTAAGCCCTTTGCTCAAACGCTATACCTGGAACAGCGCCTGGCTGTATTACGCCCGCATTTTTATCGCACTTTGCGGTACTACTGCGTTTCCGTGGTGGCTGGGTGATGTAAAACTGACGATTCCGCTGACACTCGGAATGGTTGCGGCGGCATTGACCGATCTCGATGACCGGCTGGCGGGACGTCTGCGTAACCTCATCATTACGCTGTTCTGCTTTTTTATCGCTTCGGCCTCGGTAGAACTGTTGTTCCCGTGGCCCTGGTTGTTTGCCATTGGCTTAACGCTCTCCACCAGCGGCTTCATTTTGCTCGGCGGACTGGGGCAACGCTACGCGACTATCGCTTTTGGCGCGTTGTTGATAGCCATTTACACCATGCTGGGAACATCTCTGTATGAGCACTGGTATCAACAGCCTATGTATCTGCTTGCAGGAGCCGTCTGGTACAACATCCTGACGCTTATCGGCCATCTGCTGTTCCCTGTCCGCCCATTGCAGGACAATCTGGCGCGTTGCTATGAACAACTGGCACGTTATCTGGAACTGAAATCACGCATGTTCGATCCCGATATAGAAGACGAAAGCCAGGCGCCGCTCTACGAACTGGCTCTCGCCAACGGGCAACTAATGGCGACGCTGAACCAGACGAAGCTCTCATTGCTGACTCGCTTACGCGGCGATCGTGGTCAACGGGGAACGCGTCGCACATTACATTACTACTTTGTGGCGCAAGATATCCACGAGCGTGCCAGCTCTTCTCATATTCAATATCAAACGTTGCGGGAACATTTTCGCCACAGCGACGTGCTGTTCCGTTTCCAGCGGCTGATGTCAATGCAGGGACAAGCTTGCCAGCAACTGTCACGCTGTATTTTTCTGCGTCAGCCTTACCAACACGACTCGCATTTTGAACGCGCCTTCACTCACATTGACGCAGCGCTTGAGCGGATGCGCGATAACGGTGCGCCGATTGATTTGCTAAAAACGTTGGGATTTCTGCTGACAAACTTACGCGCCATTGATGCTCAACTGGCGACGATTGAATCAGAGCAAGCTCAGGCGATGCCGCATAACGATACTGAAAGCCAACTTGCCGACGACAGCCCACACGGATTAAGTGATATCTGGCTGCGCCTTAGCCGTAACTTTACGCCGGAATCCGCCCTCTTCCGCCACGCGGTAAGGATGTCACTGGTGTTGTGCGTCGGCTACGCCATCATTCAGATAACCGGGATGCATCACGGTTACTGGATCTTGCTGACCAGCCTGTTTGTTTGCCAGCCAAACTATAACGCCACGCGCCACCGCCTGAAGTTAAGGATTATTGGTACGTTGGTGGGTATTGCGATTGGTATTCCAGTGCTGTGGTTTGTTCCATCACTGGAAGGGCAATTGGTGCTCCTGGTCATTACCGGCGTGCTCTTTTTCGCCTTCCGTAACGTGCAATACGCTCATGCAACGATGTTCATTACGCTGTTGGTGCTGCTGTGCTTCAATCTGCTGGGTGAGGGTTTTGAAGTGGCGCTGCCACGCGTAATCGATACGCTAATCGGGTGTGCCATAGCATGGGCAGCGGTAAGTTACATCTGGCCAGACTGGCGTTTCCGCAATCTGCCCAGGATGCTTGAACGCGCGACCGAGGCCAACTGCCGCTATCTCGATGCCATTCTCGAGCAATATCATCAGGGACGTGATAACCGTCTGGCGTACCGTATTGCCCGCCGCGATGCCCACAACCGCGATGCAGAGCTGGCTTCAGTAGTGTCGAATATGTCCAGCGAACCGAACGTTACACCGCAAATTCGCGAAGACGCGTTCCGGTTACTGTGTCTCAACCATACATTCACCAGCTACATCTCAGCCCTCGGCGCACACCGTGAGCAGTTAACTAATCCTGAAATTCTGGCGTTTCTTGATGATGCTGTTTGCTACGTTGATGACGCGCTACATCATCAACCTGCCGATGAAGAACGTGTCAATCAGGCATTAGCAGACCTGAAACAACGGATGCAGCAACTTGAGCCGCGAGCAGACAGCAAGGAGCCTCTGGTTGTACAACAAATCGGGTTATTGATTGCATTACTGCCAGAAATTGGCCGCCTGCAGCACAGGATTACTCAAGTTCCACAGGAAACTCCTGCTTTGGCGTAATAGAATCAGCCCATTCAGCAAGCTCCTGGCGGCGTGCCACCGGGAGCGCTGCTTCATGAATACCGATAATTGCGCCTTCAAGCATAAACAAGATCTTTTCTGTCACCAGACTATTTTGCTGCCGCAGCCGCAACCAACACATTTTCGCCCCAAGTATACGTAACGCCCGTACATCCTTAATCCCCACTTCCCCGAGAATCGCTTCCAGATGAAAAGACATATTGGGCAAATCTTTCAGTCTTTCCCGGGTATTACGTGTAGTTTTCTCTTTAAGCGCTGCGTCGAGAGAATATTTTGACAGACGTACCAGCTTCAGTTGATTTCGCCATAAACTTTCATCAACCCGATAGTAATTGAGGGTAACGAACCGTCCACACTTTTTATATGTCAGCCAGACTGGCGGATGTTTTACACAGTATTGTGCGCTTTGCTCACAAGCCCGAAGATACAACTCACCATCAGAAACTACCGCAAATACCGTGTCGTCAACGGTCAGACTGTAACTACCAAACAATGATCGGTATTCAATTGTGCCCAACGTTGCCAGGTATTTCTGTGACTTATAGATCCGCTTATAGGAGAGGCTTTTCATAAAATTCCTTTTAAAATCATAATATAAAAGAATGATTCACATTAACGGATCCGTTAAATACGAAAATAGGCAACTTATTCTCAAGGGGCAAGATTAATTTATGTTTTCCAGCCACCAACGACAAAATTTGCGAGGCACTTTCCGAAAATAGGGTTGATCTTTGTTGTCACCGGATGTACTGTATATCCATACAGTAACTCACAGGGCTGGATTGATTATGTACACTTCAGGCTATGCACATCGTTCTTCGTTGTTCTCATCCGCAACAAGCAAAATCGCGCGTGTCTCTACGGAAAACACTACAGCTGGGCTAATTAGTGAAGTTGTCTATCGCGAAGATCAGCCCATGATGACGCAACTCTTGCTTTTGCCATTATTACAACAACTCGGCCAACAATCGCGTTGGCAGTTATGGTTAACGCCACAACAAAAATTGAGTCGTGAATGGGTTCAGGCTGCTGGACTACCTTTAACGAAAGTGATGCAGATCAACCAGCTTTCCCCTTGCCACACAGTGGAATCAATGGTTCGCGCATTACGCACAGGAAATTACAGCGTGGTGATCGGTTGGTTAGCAGATGATCTGACAGAAGAAGAACATGCTGAACTTGTGGATGCCGCCAATGAAGGTAACGCAATGGGGTTCATTATGCGTCCAGTAAGCGCATCCTCTCACGCCACGAGACAACTTTCCGGGTTAAAAATTCACTCTAATTTGTATCATTAAGTAAATTTAGGATTAATCCTGGAACTTTTTTTACCGTCCGGCTGATGATTTCACTCATGGCTCATTTTCCCTGCGGAGGCTTGTCTGAAGCGGTTTCCGCGATTTTATGCTGTAAATTATCGTTAACAAAAAAGGTTAAACGTACCTTATACAAATCTTTTTTTTCATATGCCTGACGGAGTTCACACTTGTAAGTTTTCAACTACGTTGTAGACTTTACATCGCTAGGGGTGCTCGGCATAAGCCGAAGATATCGGTAGAGTTAATATTGAGCAGATCCCCGGTGAAGGATTTAACCGTGTTATCTCGTTGGAGATATTCATGGCGTATTTTGGATGATAACGAGGCGCAAAAAATGAAAAAGACAGCTATCGCGATTGCAGTGGCACTGGCTGGTTTCGCTACCGTAGCGCAGGCCGCTCCGAAAGATAACACCTGGTACACTGGTGCTAAACTGGGCTGGTCCCAGTACCATGACACTGGTTTCATTCCTAACAATGGTCCGACCCACGAAAACCAACTGGGTGCAGGTGCTTTTGGTGGTTACCAGGTTAACCCGTATGTTGGCTTTGAAATGGGTTACGACTGGTTAGGTCGTATGCCGTACAAAGGCGACAACATCAATGGCGCATACAAAGCTCAGGGCGTTCAACTGACCGCTAAACTGGGTTACCCAATCACTGACGATCTGGACATCTACACTCGTCTGGGTGGTATGGTATGGCGTGCAGACACTAAATCCAACGTTTATGGTAAAAACCACGACACCGGCGTTTCTCCGGTCTTCGCTGGCGGTGTTGAGTACGCGATCACTCCTGAAATCGCTACCCGTCTGGAATACCAGTGGACCAACAACATCGGTGACGCACACACCATCGGCACTCGTCCGGACAACGGCCTGCTGAGCCTGGGTGTTTCCTACCGTTTCGGTCAGGGCGAAGCAGCTCCAGTAGTTGCTCCGGCTCCAGCTCCGGCACCGGAAGTACAGACCAAGCACTTCACTCTGAAGTCTGACGTTCTGTTCAACTTCAACAAAGCAACCCTGAAACCGGAAGGTCAGGCTGCTCTGGATCAGCTGTACAGCCAACTGAGCAACCTGGATCCGAAAGACGGTTCCGTAGTTGTTCTGGGTTACACTGACCGCATCGGTTCTGACGCTTACAACCAGGCTCTGTCCGAGCGTCGTGCTCAGTCCGTCGTTGATTACCTGATCTCTAAAGGTATCCCGTCTGACAAAATCTCTGCACGTGGTATGGGCGAATCCAACCCGGTTACCGGCAACACCTGTGACAACGTGAAACAGCGCGCTGCACTGATCGACTGCCTGGCTCCGGATCGTCGCGTAGAGATCGAAGTTAAAGGTATCAAAGACGTTGTAACTCAGCCGCAGGCTTAAGTTCTCGTCTGATAAAAAACCCCGCTTCACGCGGGGTTTTTTTCGTCTTCAGTAAAGTAAATAATCTTTGCAAGTTATTCCTTACCCAGCAAGGCCTGCAAATCCTGCTTCAAAGAAGACATTTTATTCGCATATTTTTCTTTGTTTTCTGCATCTTCAATTAGCTGGACAATCGTTTCGGAAAGCGTTTTACCGCGACGCTGCGCAAGACCTGCCAGCCGTTGCCAGACAATAAATTCCAGATCAATTGATTTCTTACGTGTGTACTGATGTTCCGCATTAAAATGGCGTTTCCGTCTGGCCCGAATGGTCTGCTTCATGCGATTGACCAGCTCCGGATTCATATGCTTTTCAATCCAGCCATTAACATGCACGGGTTCATTTTCCAGCGATAGCAACACGTCAACGGCTTCCTGGGCGGCACTGGCTTCCAGGTAACGGGTGATTAACTCCCCTTCACGGTGTTTCTTCACCAGATACTTCCATTTCCAACCGCTTTCCAGATTTTCAAGTTGTTGATATTTCATAGCGATCTCAATGTTACCCTGTAACTCTTTACAGAATATCAGTTTTTTAACTGTGTGATGAAAAGAATCTCGCATCCTGTGATGCTTTAGCGTGAATGCCTGGTCTTTTGTCAGCGCTTTCCACGTGTGCTGAAGTGTCGGTTACGGTATAATCGCATCTTTGACAACAGACTAAAAAACATCAACTTTGACCATTACGAAACTTGCATGGCGTGACTTAGTCCCTGATACCGAAAGCTATCAGGAAGTATTTGCACAGCCACATTTGATTGACGAAAACGAGCCTTTATTCAGTGACATTCAACCGCGGCTGCAATTTGCGCTGGAACAGTTACTGCACGCCCGAGCATCATCCTCTTTTATGCTGGCGAAAGCCCCGGAAGAGTCCGAGTATCTGAATTTCATTGCCGATGCCGCAAGCACGCTACAAAGCGATGCAGGCCAACTGATGGGCGGTCACTATGAGATTTCCGGCCACACCATTCGCTTACGTAATGCCGTTAGCGCAAATGATAATTTCGCAACACTAACGCAAGTCGTCATTGCTGACTGGGTGGAAGCGGAACAACTCTTTGGCTGCCTTCGCCAGTTTAATGGCGACATTACCTTGCAACCAGGGCTGGTGCATCAGGCAAATGGCGGTATTTTAATCATCTCCTTGCGTACACTGCTGGCACAACCTCTGCTGTGGATGCGGCTGAAAAATATCGTCAAGCGCGAACGTTTTGACTGGGTAGCGTTTGATGAGTCGCGCCCCCTCCCTGTCTCTGTTCCTTCAATACCGCTGAAGCTTAAAGTCATTCTGGTCGGTGAACGCGAGTCATTGGCTGATTTTCAGGAGATGGAGCCGGAACTGTCTGAGCAGGCTATTTATAGTGAATTTGAAGATACCCTCCAGATTGTCGATGCGGGATCAGTAAGCCAGTGGTGTCGGTGGGTTACGTTTATCGCCCGACATAACCAGTTACCTGCGCCTGGTGCCGATGCCTGGCCTGTGCTTATCCGCGAAGCCACCCGCTACACAGGTGATCAAGAAACTCTGCCGCTTGGACCGCAGTGGATCCTGCGCCAGTGTAAAGAAGTCGCATCCTTATGCGAAGGCGATAGCTTTACCGGCGAGCAGCTAAACTTGATGCTACAACAGCGGGAATGGCGCGAAGGATTCCTTGCCGAACGGATGCAGGATGAGATCCTTCAGGAGCAGATCCTGATCGAAACCGAAGGTGAACGCGTTGGGCAGATTAACGCTCTTTCGGTTATCGAATTTCCGGGCCATCCGCGCGCTTTTGGCGAACCTTCTCGTATTAGCTGTGTTGTGCATATAGGCGACGGCGAATTTACCGATATCGAACGCAAAGCCGAGCTTGGCGGCAACATACACGCTAAAGGGATGATGATCATGCAGGCGTTCCTGATGTCGGAACTGCAGCTCGAGCAACAGATCCCTTTCTCGGCATCACTGACTTTTGAGCAGTCATATAGCGAAGTGGATGGCGATAGCGCCTCAATGGCTGAACTCTGCGCCCTGATAAGCGCCCTTGCCGATGTACCGGTGAATCAGAGTATCGCTATCACAGGTTCGGTGGATCAATTCGGTCGCGCCCAGCCAGTCGGCGGTTTAAATGAGAAAATTGAAGGTTTCTTCGCTATCTGCCAACAGCGTGAGTTAAGTGGTAAACAAGGCGTGATTATCCCTACGGCTAACGTTCGCCATTTGAGTCTTCACAGCGAACTGGTGAAGGCGGTTGAGGAAGGCAAATTCACAATCTGGGCAGTGGACGATGTCACTGATGCACTGCCTTTATTATTAAATCTGATGTGGGATGGCGAAGGTCAGACGACGTTGATGCAGACCATACAGGAGCGTATTGCGCAAGCATCGCAACAGGAAGGTCGTCACCGTTTTCCGTGGCCATTACGTTGGCTGAACTGGTTTATTCCGAACTGATCGGACTTGTTCAGCGTACACGTGTTAGCTATCCTGCGTGCTTCAATAAAATAAGGCTTACAGAGAACATGGTAGATAAACGCGAATCCTATACAAAAGAAGACCTTCTTGCCTCTGGTCGCGGTGAACTGTTTGGCGCAAAAGGCCCGCAATTGCCAGCGCCGAACATGCTAATGATGGATCGGGTGGTCAAAATGACCGAAACCGGTGGCAACTTCGACAAAGGGTATGTTGAAGCAGAACTGGATATTAATCCGGATCTGTGGTTCTTCGGTTGTCACTTCATCGGTGATCCGGTAATGCCGGGATGTCTGGGCCTGGATGCCATGTGGCAGTTGGTAGGGTTCTACCTGGGCTGGCTGGGCGGCGAAGGTAAAGGCCGCGCACTGGGCGTAGGCGAAGTGAAATTCACTGGTCAGGTTCTACCTACGGCAAAAAAAGTGACCTATCGTATTCACTTTAAACGCATTGTTAACCGTCGCTTGATCATGGGTCTGGCAGACGGCGAAGTACTGGTTGATGGTCGTCTGATCTACACCGCCAGCGATCTGAAAGTTGGTCTGTTCCAGGATACTTCTGCATTCTGATTTAAATCAGGCTGCATATTAAAAGGCGAAACCTCCGCATTGCGGAGGTTTCTTTTTAAAGAGACAGAATCAGGCCATAACTACCCTGTCCGCCATGGCTTCTCGCCAGCCTCCCAGCCATTCTGACCTTTGATTCAGCGTCTGATAGGGACACATTTCTTTTGAGCGTCCGGCGATGCCGGCCTGATAACCACGTTGATGTGCCCGTTCCAGGCGATCTCGTTTTTGTCTCTTCATGCCTCGTTTCCCTCATACTGGTTTCTGGTGGAAAAGAAAACAGTGATTACTAAATGTGCAATCACAGTTAAGCAATACCGCGAATCATAACTGCCGTCAATGCGCAAAATTCACGCCACTGTCATATTTGTGAGCCACACGGACATGTTGGTTGTACAAAAAATGTGAAGAGGAACAAGTTTTTTACTGCGAATTGCACAAAAAAACCGCCTCTGGCAACATGCCGGAGACGGTTATATTTACAAATATTTATAATTAAGGTAGACGCTTTATCTCTTGCGCAATAGCAGCGGCTTCCTGACTCCAGACATTAGCCAGCACTTTGACCATTTCATCGTAACCATCCTGATTTTGTACCCCTTCCAGACGGAACGGCCGTTTGATCAGTTGTCCCTGGTGATTCAATAGCCACTCGCCACTGACAATAACCTTGCCATCATAGCGGCCGTTAAACTCAGTTACGGTTACGTTGAGCGTGTCCTGGGCGCTTCCCAAAGGCTGGGAGGCAACCACCCAACCAGGCAGTTGCGTACTCAGGTTGGCGACCAGGGTGTTGCGCAACTGTTGATCTAGTGGGCTGGCCCACAGGTTGTTGTTGGCAATCACATACTTCACATCGCTGGTTTGATAAACCACGCCATTCCCCGCCAGATAGTCAGGAACTGCGACCTGCTCTACCCATAACAGGCGATTACCCTGGCTGGCGGTACTTTGCGTACCGCTCTGCATAACAGGTAACTGGTAATAGTTTTTATTGATTTCGCCGGAGCTGCATCCGGCCAGCCACAGTGCCGCGATCGTCACTAGCCACTTTTTCATTGTTTCGCCCTCTTCGGCTCTGGATCTTTTTTGTCCTTCGCTTCAAATACCAGCGCGTTGCTCTTCTCATTGAGCGTTTTCAGCACTGGTTGCAATTCACGCAAGACCTGATCAAGACGCTGCATATCCGCCACCATCTTGTTGTAAGCTGCGGAGCCAGGCTGGAAGCCCTGCATACTGCGATTCAGCTCACGCAACGTTGACTGCATATCCGTCGGCAACTGCTGCATCGACTGGCTGGCCAGAATCTTGTTCATACTATCCAGCGTAGTTTGCAGGTTTTTCATCGTGCGCTGGCTTTCCGACAGCGTGCTGGTCGCCTGCTCAATCATCGGATTCAACGGAAGTTTGTTGATCTTATCCAACGCCTCCATCAGACGCTGCTGGATTTGCGCCAGGCCGCCGCTAACGGTCGGGATAATCTGATAACCATTAAACTCTCGGATCCCAGTTATCGCTGGCGTATTCGGGTAGAAATCGAGATCAACATAGAGTGCGCCAGTAACCAGATTTCCGGTTTTCAGCGATCCACGTAAACCACGCTTCAACAACTCTCCAAGATGCTTAACGACATCCGCATTTTCGCCAAGCTGCATTTTCAGTCGTTCCGGTTCAATGCGAATGAGTACCGGAATACGGTAATCATCATTAAATGTCTGACGCATATTCGGCGCAAAGAAAGGCACCTTACTTACTGTACCCAGGCGAATACCACGGAATTCCACTGGTGCGCCAGGCTGCAGGCCGCGTACCGAATCTTTAAAGAACATCAGATAATCAATATGATCGGTGTACAGCGAATCCTGAATGCTCTTCTGATCGTCATACAAAACGAATGCTGTTTTCGGTGCAACAGGCTGCCCTAAATCCAGCCCTTCAGGCACGTCAAAGCTGACACCGCCGCTGAGTAGCGTTGTCAACGAACCCATCTCCACGCGCATTCCCGCTGACGTGAGATCAACCGCAATGCCACTGTCCTTCCAGAAACGAACATTGCTGGTCACCAGTCGGTCGTAAGGCGCGTTAACAAAGAGCTGGTAACTAATATTACGTTTTTGGGTATCAAACGTGCTGGTTTCCACCGAGCCAACCCGAAAGCCACGGAATAACACCGGATCCCCCGGAGAAAGTTGCCCGGCTTTTTTACTGTCGAGTATCACCCGAATCCCTTTCGCATCCGGCGGAGCCAGCGGTGGTGAATCAAGCAAATCGTATCTCGTCTGCTTGCCCCCTTTCGCCCCAGGCTGCAGCTCAATATAAACCCCTGACAGCAGAGTCCCCAGGCCGCTAATGCCCTCGCGACCAATCTGCGGTTTTACTACCCAAAAAACGGTATCTTTATGCAGCAGTTTTTCCATACCTGCGTTCAAACGCGCTTTGATTTCAACGTGCGTCAAATCATCAGCCAGTGTGGCGCTTTCAACCACGCCGACATCAACACTACGGCTTTTAATAGTGGTCTTGCCACCTTCTATCCCTTCCGCATTCGCGGTGATCAGGGTCACTTCCGGCCCCTGATGGCTGTAATGATAAAAAAGAACCCACGCTCCTATAAGCGCCGTGACGATAGGAAATATCCACACGGGAGACCAGTTCTTCACTTTCTGGATTTTGGCTTCCCCATTATTAGATTCCATACTGTCAGGACTCCTCATGCTCTGGTTCAGGTTGACGATCCCACGACAAACGCGGGTCAAACGTCATCGCAGAAAACATTGTCATAATGACGACTAAAGCAAACATTAATGCACCCATTGCCGGATAAATACTCATTAAACCTCCCATACGCACCAGCGCCGAGAGCACCGCAATCACGAAAACGTCAATCATTGACCAGCGGCCTACAAACTCAACAACTTCGTAAATCAAATGCATTCTTTCGCTGTCACGCTTGCCGTGTCCTTTGGCATCCCAGCACAACCAGCCAATGGCGATCATTTTTAAGGTCGGAACCATGATACTGGCCAAAAAGATAACCGCAGCGACCGGATAAGAACCTTCGCTCCACAGCAAGATCACCCCGGCGAGAATAGTCGACGGCATCTTTGAACCTAAAAAATCGGTCACCATGATGGGCAAGATATTGGCAGGGAGATACAGCATGATCGACGTAACGAGCAACGCCAGCGTCCATTGCAGACTGTTTTTACGTCGAACATACCCTTTGGTGCTACAGCGTGGGCACACCTGTTCATCGGCAGGAAGGATTGCTGTGCAACAAGAACAGGAGCGCAGCCCCTGGTTAATACCTGTCACCCCCGGTTTCAGCGGCTGATTCAGCGCAGGCATAGGAGCAATATCATCCCATAACCAACGGCGATCGACACACTGAAAGGCACGCAACTGAAGCACGCAGAACAAACACCAAGGAATAAAACTGCTGCCTACGCCAATGCTGCCATAAGCCATCAGTTTAACGAAACTCACCAGTACACCAGCGAGGAAAATCTCCGCCATTCCCCAGGTTTTAAGTTGAAAAAGCACCCGTCCTAAGTGCTCTTTCAGGCGAACTGGCAATTCCGCGCGGTTGACCAATAACAAAATAGTTATCAGGCAAAACGCAGGAACCAGTTGCACAAATAACAGAAAGAAAGTGCCAAGGCTGGCATAGTTTTCGGAAAACAACACGCCAGGAATTTCCAGCAACGTAATTTCGCTGGTTACCCCGGCGACGTTCATTTTCACAAAAGGAAACAGGTTGGACAGCAACAGCATAAACAGTGCAGCCAACGCGTATGCTGTGGGGCGCTGACGTGGGGCATCCCACGCAACAGTTAACGTCGTGCCACACCGGGGACATGCCGCTTTCTGACCATGCTCAAGGTGGGGTAACGCCACCAGCATGTCACACTGCGGGCACAAAATATGCTTCGCGGCATGATGATGTTCGCACATTGGTACTCCTTAATGATGCGCTATTTTACAGATTGCTGACAAAGTATTCGTTTTTCATGCCGGATGCGGCGCGAGCGCCTTTTCCGGCATGATAAATTGTACAAATCCAATAAATTGAGGTTTCCCTCATGCCTGATAAGCGTAGCGCATCAGGCAATTTATCTTTGTCATCAGCCTCTATATCAAACAACTGTTTTGCGATCAGCCACCATTTTTCAACGCTTCAAGATACTCCCAACGCTCAAAAGCTTGTTCCAGCTCCTGCTCAGCAGCAGCCAGATCGGCAAGCACTTTTTGCGTATGTTCATGAGACTGACTGAAGAAGGAGGCATCTGCCACCTGTGCCTGTAAGGCTTCCAGCTTTGCTTCCAGCTCTTCAAGTAATTGCGGGAGCTGTTCCAGTTCGCGCTGCAGTTTATAGCTTAGTTTGCTCGTGCTGCGTTTTACAGTTTCTGCTTTTGGCACAGGCACTTCTTCGGTTTTCTTCACCGCTGGTTGCTTAAGCGCCACATACTGTTCTTGCTGACCGCGAGCGTCGTGATAACCGCCAACATAACGACCGATTTTACCTTCACCTTCAAAGATCCAGCATTCTGTTACGGTGTTATCGACAAACTGACGATCGTGGCTCACCAGCAACACCGTGCCCTGGTAGCTGTCGATGAGTTCTTCAAGCAGTTCCAGCGTTTCGACGTCAAGGTCGTTGGTCGGTTCATCAAGGATCAGTAAGTTACTTGGTTTGAGGAACAGACGCGCCAGCAGCAGACGGTTACGCTCCCCACCAGAAAGTGCACGTACCGGCGTCATCGCCCGTTTCGGATGGAACAGGAAGTCCTGCAAATAGCCCAGCACGTGGCGTGGTTTACCGTTAACCATCACCTCTTGCTTACCTTCTGCCAGGTTATCCATCACCGTTTTATCGGGATCGAGTTCCGCACGATGCTGATCGAAATAAGCCACCTCCAGTTTCGTCCCGACATGGATGCGCCCGCTGTCTGGCTGAAGTTGCCCCAGCATCAGTTTTAACAACGTGGTTTTTCCGCAACCATTCGGGCCAATCAACGCAATTTTGTCGCCACGTTGCACCTGAGCGGAAAAATCTTTCACCAGTTGTTTGCCCTCAACCTGATAGCAAACATCTTCTATTTCAAAGACGATTTTACCGGAGCGGCTGGCCTCTTCGACCTGCATCTTCGCTGTGCCCATTACCTCGCGGCGCTGGCTACGTTCACGACGCATCGCTTTCAGGGCACGTACACGACCTTCATTACGGGTACGACGCGCTTTGATCCCCTGACGGATCCACACCTCTTCCTGTGCCAGTTTGCGATCAAACTCAGCATTTTGTAGTTCTTCCACGCGCAGAGCTTCTTCTTTTTCCAGTAAATACTGGTCGTAATTCCCAGGATAGGTCACCAGCTTACCGCGATCGAGGTCGACAATACGCGTCGCCATATTGCGAATAAATGAACGATCGTGGGAGATGAAAATTATCGTCCCGTTGAATGTTTTAAGGAAACCTTCCAACCAGTCGATAGTTTCGATATCCAGATGGTTGGTCGGTTCGTCGAGCAGTAACACGCGCGGATTGCTAACCAGCGCACGTCCTAATGCCGCTTTACGCAACCAACCGCCAGAAAGCGACGACAGCGCAGCATTGGGATCTAATCCCAATTGTGCCAGTACTTCGTTGATGCGGTTTTCCAGTTGCCACAGGTTATGGTGATCAAGCTGTTCCTGAACTTTCGCCAGTTCGTTAAGATTTTTCTCGCTCGGGTCATTCATCACCAGGCGTGAAATATCGTGGTAGCGTTTCAGGTATTCCGCTTGTTCTTCAATACCTTCAGCGACGAAATCATAAACGCTTCCCTCAACGTTACGCGGCGGATCTTGTTGCAGACGAGCAACGATTAAATCTTGCTCGTAAATAATGCGACCGTCATCCAGCCCCTGTTCACGGTTGAGGATCTTCATTAACGTCGATTTGCCCGCGCCATTACGGCCCACCAGACAAACACGTTCGTTATCTTCGATATGCAGCTCTGCATTATCGAGAAGTGGCGCGTCGCTGAACGACAGCCATGCGCCATGCATACTGATTAATGACATTACTATTCCTTTCAGGCTGCGGTAATCAGCCAGCAGTTGTGGATCTGGCGGTTACGGGCAAAATCCTGGGAAAGTGTTTTTTGCGTAATTTCTTGTGCTTTCAGCCCCAGTTTTGCCAGTCCGTCGAGATCCATACGAAAACCGCGTTTGTTGTTTGAGAACATAATCGTCCCCCCTGCGCGCAGCAGACGCTTCAGATCTTTCATCAGCGCCAGATGATCGCGCTGAACATCAAACGCATCTTCCATTCGTTTTGAGTTAGAGAAGGTTGGCGGATCGATAAAGATTAGATCGAACTGCTCATTAGCCTCACGCAGCCACGCCAGGCAATCGGCCTGAATCAGTCGATGCGCACGGCCAGTTAAGCCATTCAGACGCAGGTTGCGTTCTGCCCACTCCAGATACGTACGCGACATATCCACCGTAGTGGTGCTGCGTGCGCCGCCTAATCCCGCATGCACGGTGGCGCTACCGGTATAGGAGAAGAGGTTGAGGAAATCTTTGCCTTTGCTCATTTGACCGAGCATACGGCGTGCGATGCGGTGATCGAGGAACAGACCAGTATCGAGGTAATCCGTCAGATTCACCCATAAGTGAGCGTTGTATTCAGTGACTTCAAGAAACTCGCCTTTTTCGCCCAGTTTCTGATACTGATTTTTACCCTTCTGCCGTTCACGGGTTTTCAGCACCAGTTTGTTTGGCGCAATCCCCAATACCGAAATGGTCGCGGCGATAATATCGAACAGGCGCTGACGCGCTTTGTGCGCATCAATCGTTTTCGGCGGCGCATACTCCTGCACCACCACCCAGTCAGCATAGCGGTCAACGGCAACGTTGTATTCTGGCAAATCGGCGTCATACAGGCGATAACATTCAATCCCTTCCTGGCGTGCCCACTTCTCGAACTTTTTCAGGTTTTTACGCAGACGGTTAGCGTAATCTTCCGCCACCATCGCTGGTTTGCTGTCCGGAGTACTTTCGGCAACGTGGTAATTTTTCTGCACGCAGTCCAGCGGTCCGTTTTTCGCTTTGTACTGTTTGTCTGCGCGCAGTTGCAGGCAACTTAACAGATCCGGCGAAGCGCTGAATAAAGAGAGATTCCAGCCACCAAACTGGTTTTTCATGGTTCGACCCAGCAGGCTATGTAGCGCAATCAGCGCCGGTTCGCTGTCCAGACGTTCACCATATGGCGGGTTGCTCAGTACTGTACCGTACGGCCCTTTTGGCAGCGGATTGGTCAGTTGCGCGACATCTTTCACTTCAAAAGTAATCAGTTCGCCAATACCGGCGAGGCGGGCGTTAGTGCGTGCGCGTTGAATCACCCGCGCATCGCTGTCGGAACCGTAAAAATGAGAGCTGTATTCCGCCAGACCTTTACGGGCACGGGTCTGTGCTTCAGCTTTTACTTCCTGCCAGATGGCTTCGTCGTGCTGCGCCCAGCCGCTAAATCCCCAACGCCCACGGTGCAAGCCCGGTGCGCGATCGGTCGCCAGCATCGCCGCTTCAATCAGCAACGTACCGGAACCACACATCGGATCGAGCAGTGGTGTTCCCGGCTGCCAGCCGGAACGCATTACAATAGCCGCCGCCAGGGTTTCTTTGATTGGCGCAATACCCGCACGATCGCGATAGCCACGCAGATGTAAACCGTCACCGCTTAAGTCGAGAGCAATGCTGGCGGTTTCTTTATTCAGCCAGACGTTAACGCGGATATCCGGCGCATCGCGATCAACATTCGGACGCGGCAGATTCTTACGCGTGAAAGCATCAACGATGGCATCTTTCACTTTCATCGCGCCATACTGGCTGTTACGGATGGTGTCATTCAAGCCGCTGAAGTGAACAGCGAAGGTCGCGCCTGGATTAAACATCTCTGTCCAGTTGATCGCCTGAACACCGAGATAGAGGTCTAAATCGCTGTAAACCTTGCACTCGCTCAGCGGCAACATAATACGCGAGGCCAGGCGGCTCCACATCAGGCTCTGGTAAACAAGCCGCGTGTCGCCCTTGAAATGGACCCCACCCTGAACCACCTGGCATTCAACGGCCCCCAGGTTTTCCAGTTCAGTTTTTAACAGCTCTTCCAGCCCACGGGCCGTACTGGCAAACAGAGAATTCATATCGTCACTTTTACTCTAAGAGCCTACCGCAGTAGGCGTAATTGTTGCAGTCAGTCAGGAGATGGGCAGCGCGGAGAAACCGGTGCGTACACGTAGTACCTAATGATTTCGGGCGCAGCCCAGGGCCGAACTGACAAATAAAATAGCCTATTGGTATAGGCTCTAAGAAAATTGTTGCGCATTATAGCTAATAAGTGCGTCATGTCATAAAGTTGAGGGCTTATTTTCATTTGAGGACCGCTCCGTGGCGACATTAACCCGGCTTTTTATTCATCCTGTTAAATCCATGCGCGGCATTGGTCTGACACACGCTCTTGCAGATATCAGCGGGCTGGCCTTCGATCGAATTTTTATGCTGACAGAACCCGACGGCACATTTATTACCGCCCGTCAGTTTCCACAGATGGTGCGCTTTACCCCCTCTCCCGTTCATGACGGTCTGCATCTCACTGCGCCCGATGGCAGCAGCGCGTGGGTACGCTTTGCCGATTTCGCCGTACAGGACGCACCAACGGAAGTGTGGGGCAACCATTTTACTGCACGTATTGCTCCAGCCACGATCAACACATGGTTAAGTGGATTTTTCTCCCGCGAAGTGCAGTTGCGCTGGGTGGGGCCGCAGATGACGCGGCGCGTAAAACGCCACAACACTGTACCCCTGTCATTCGCTGATGGCTATCCGTATCTACTCGCGAATGAATCCTCATTACGTGATGTACAGCAACGCTGTCCGGCAAGCGTCAAAATGGAACAATTCCGCCCCAATCTGGTTGTTTCTGGCGTGCCTGCGTGGGAAGAAGACACCTGGAAAGTGATTCGTATTGGCGATGTGGTGTTCGATGTGGTGAAGCCATGTAGCCGTTGTATTTTCACCACCGTTAGCCCGGAAAAAGGGCAAAAGCATCCGGCTGGCGAACCATTAAAAACGTTGCAATCTTTCCGTACTGCCCAGGATAACGGCGATGTCGATTTCGGTCAGAACCTGATTGCCCGCAACAGCGGTGTTATTCGTGTTGGCGATGAAGTGGAAATTCTGGCAACGGCACCGGCAAAAGCCTACGGCGCAGCCGCAGCGGACGACACTTTCCCAGCGACACAACAAGTGGACGCAAATGTAGATATCGACTGGCAAGGGCAGGCATTTCGCGGTAATAACCAACAGGTATTACTGGAACAATTAGAAAATCAAGGGATTCGTATTCCCTATTCTTGCCGTGCTGGCATCTGCGGAAGTTGTCGTATCCAGCTTCTGGAAGGCGAAGTCACCCCGCTGAAAAAATCAGCTATGAGCGACGACGGAACAATTCTTTGCTGTAGTTGTGTGCCGAAGAGTGCATTGAAACTGAAAGGTTAAACGGCTTGTTCAAGGCTGACGCTGTCATAACTCACGTGCGGTCTCAGCCTATCATTCATAATTTTGATAGCGTCACCCAGTTGCATGGCGCGCCCGGCGATGACGACGCAAGGCTGTGCCAGCAGGCACAGTGCAGCATTTTCGCCAGATTCAATAACCAGTAAATTGACTTGCTCATTGGTGTCGCTTAACCAGACACAGGCTGCATCACCCGATACTGGTGCCCACATTTCGCCATGAGAAACAAAATGCCAGCTTTTCGGCATTTGCGGTTTGAGGTAACGAATCGCCACCAGCGCATTAAGCACCAGTTCGGCTTTTTGTTCTTTTGATAAGTTAAGGTCGCGGCATTTTTCTTCAAACGTGAAATAGAGCGCGGCGTCATCAACGCAAAATCCCGCAGGAGAAAAAGCATCCGGTGTCAGCATTTTACGAGCAAAACGTGAGCGAAATAGCATACCATTGGCTAAATCAAGCATCATTCGATCATGCTCTTCATCGTAATACCAACGCCAGTTATCATCTGGTTTAATTCGCATATGCCTCTCCTCTACCCTATAAATCTACCGCAACACATTCCATTGTCGCTTTGCTTAATAACCTCAACAAGAAAAGTACAAAATATCTAAATAAGTAACAGGAATGAATATAAAACAACCAGGGCTGAAAATAAAGCCCTGATTATCTTATAAAGAGAAAATGAAAGAAATAATTAGATATGGGTAATGATTTCTTTAATCAGCGGCGGGCCTTTAAAAATAAAACCAGAATAAATTTGCACCAGTGATGCACCCGCAGCAATTTTCTCACGGGCGGCGATGACCGAGTCAATACCACCAACACCAATGATTGGTAAACGGCTGTTTAATTCCTGCGACAAGCGGCGAATAATTTCTGTACTCTTTAATTGTAACGGGCGACCACTTAAACCACCGGTTTGCTCGCAATTTTTCATTCCCTGAACTAAAGAACGATCGAGGGTGGTATTAGTCGCAATAACACCATCAATATTATGGCGAACCAAACTATCGGCCACCTGGATCAACTCCTCTTCAGAAAGATCCGGCGCGATCTTCACTGCAATTGGCACATATTTATGGTGGATCGCCTGTAAATCATTTTGCTTATTTTTAATTGCAGTTAATAAATCATCCAGTGCTTCGCCATATTGTAAAGTGCGTAATCCTGGGGTGTTTGGCGATGAAATATTGATGGCAATATATCCCGCATAGGCGTAGATTTTTTCCATACAAATCAGATAGTCATCTTTACCCTGCTCTACCGGCGTATCTTTATTTTTGCCGATGTTAATTCCCAGAACACCGTCATAATGGGCTTTTTTAACGTTCTCTACGAGATTATCAACGCCGAGGTTATTAAAGCCCATACGGTTGATCAAACCTTCCGCATCCACCAGGCGAAAGAGACGAGGCTTATCGTTTCCTGGCTGTGGACGCGGGGTGACAGTACCGATCTCGATCGATCCAAATCCCATTGCACCTAAAGCGTCAATACACTCCCCGTCTTTATCAAGACCGGCAGCCAGACCAAGCGGGTTTTTAAAGGTCAGTCCCATGCAGTTAACCGGTTTCGCTGGAACGTTCTGCCGAACAAGTGCTTCAAACGGCGTTCCGGTAATGCGGCGTAATTGCTGAAAAGTAAATTCATGAGCGCGCTCAGGATCGAGCTGGAAAAGGGCTTTACGAACGAAGGGGTAGTACATGAACTCTCCTGGATTCCCGGTGTGCAAACCGGGGGCGTATTATGTGCGAGTTCAGCCAAAAAGGGAATTGACCTGCGGCAATAAATAGCAAACGTTTTCTTATTGCGCCTTTTTTATGCTTTTTTTGGCTTTCCTTCACCAGATAAATCATTTCGACTCACCAGCTCCCTCTGTCAGACTGACCCAATTGTTATCAATGTTAACGAAATAAGAACAATTAGTTATAAGGAGAGAGTATGCGTGTCATTACCCTGGCTGGAAGTCCTCGCTTTCCTTCTCGCTCCAGTTCCTTACTGGAATATGCGCGAGAAAAGCTGAATAGCCTGGATGTGGAGGTTTATCACTGGAATCTGCAAAACTTCGCCCCGGAAGATTTGCTCTATGCACGTTTCGACAGCCCGGCTCTGAAAACTTTCACTGCACAACTGCAAGAGGCTGACGGGCTGATTGTCGCGACCCCCGTCTACAAAGCGGCTTATTCCGGGGCGTTAAAAACCCTTCTCGACCTGCTACCTGAACGCGCACTGCAAGGCAAAGTGGTTTTACCACTGGCAACAGGCGGCACAGTGGCTCATCTATTGGCGGTCGATTACGCACTCAAACCGGTACTAAGCGCTTTAAAAGCGCAGGAGATCCTGCACGGTGTGTTTGCCGATGACTCGCAGGTGATTGATTTCCAGCATAAACCGCAATTCACGCCGAATCTGCAATCCCGTCTTGATGTCGCACTCGAAGCCTTCTGGCAGGCGTTGCACCGTCGTGATGTCCAGGTTCCTGATCTTTTCTCTCTACGAGGAAACGCCCATGCGTAACATATTTAAACTGGCGCTGGCGGGATTACTTAGCGTCACTACGCTCGCGGTTGCTGCGGAGTCTTCGCCTGAAGCGTTACGGATAGGTTATCAGAAAGGCAGCATCAGCATGGTGCTGGCAAAAAGCCATCAACTCCTGGAAAAACGCTATCCGCAAACAAAAATTTCATGGGTGGAATTTCCTGCGGGTCCGCAGATGCTGGAAGCACTCAACATCGGCAGTATTGATCTTGGCAGCACGGGCGACATTCCACCTATCTTTGCCCAAGTTGCTGGTGCGGATTTGGTATACGTCGGTGTCGAGCCGCCAAAACCAAAAGCCGAAGTCATTCTGGTGCCAGAAAACAGTCCCATAAAAACCGTGGCTGAACTGAAGGGCCACAAAGTCGCATTTCAGAAAGGTTCCAGTTCGCACAACCTGTTACTACGCGCACTGCAACAGGCCGGGCTTAAATTCACCGATATCCAGCCCACTTACCTGACACCTGCTGATGCCCGCGCGGCCTTCCAGCAAGGTAACGTAGATGCCTGGGCCATCTGGGATCCTTACTACTCTGCTGCATTATTACAGGGTGGTGTGCGGGTATTAAAAGATGGTACTGGTCTGAATCAGACCGGGTCGTTTTATCTGGCGGCCCGCCCCTATGCAGAAAAAAACGGTGCCTTTATTCAGGGCGTACTGGAGACCTTTAGCCAGGCCGATGCGTTAACCCACAGCCAGCGCGAGCAAAGTATCACCTTGCTGGCAAAAACGATGGGCTTACCGGCACCGGTAATAGCCTCTTATCTTGGCCACCGTCCTCCCACCACCATCAAACCAGTGAGTGCCGAGGTTGCCGCTTTACAGCAACATACTGCCGACCTGTTTTATGAAAATCATCTGCTGCCGAAAAAAGTCGATATTCACCAGCGCATCTGGCACCCCACTCAACTGGAAGGAAAACAATTATGAGTCTGAATATATTCTGGTTTTTACCTACGCACGGTGACGGTCATTATCTGGGAACGGAAACAGAGTCTCGTCCGGTTGATCACGGTTATCTGCAACAGATCGCGCAAGCGGCGGATCGTCTTGGCTATACCGGCGTGCTGATCCCTACGGGCCGTTCCTGCGAAGATGCGTGGCTGGTGGCGGCGTCGATGATCCCGGTTACGCAAAGGCTGAAGTTTCTTGTCGCCCTGCGCCCTGGTGTAACGTCACCTACCGTTGCCGCCCGCCAGGCCGCCACGCTCGACCGTCTGTCGAATGGCCGTGCGTTGTTTAACCTGGTAACAGGCAGCGATCCACAAGAACTGGCGGGAGACGGCGTGTTCCTCGACCACAGCGAGCGTTACGCAGCCTCGGCGGAATTTACTCAGGTCTGGCGACGTTTATTGCAGGGAGAAACTGTCGATTTCAACGGTAAGCATATTCATGTGCGCGGGGCAAAACTACTCTTTGCACCGATTCAACAACCGTATCCTCCGCTTTACTTTGGCGGATCGTCAGACGTCGCCCAGGATCTGGCCGCAGAACAAGTTGATCTTTATCTCACCTGGGGCGAGCCGCCAGCACTGGTAAAAGAGAAGATCGAGCAAGTGCGGGCAAAAGCGGCCGCACATGGTCGCAAAATTCGTTTCGGTATTCGCCTCCATGTGATTGTCCGCGAAACCAACGACGAAGCGTGGCAGGCCGCAGAACGGTTAATCTCCCATCTTGATGATGACACCATCGCCAGAGCACAGGCTGCATTTGCCCGCACGGATTCCGTGGGGCAACAGCGAATGGCTGCGTTACATAACGGCAAGCGCGACAACCTGGAGATCAGCCCCAATTTATGGGCAGGCGTTGGTCTGGTACGCGGCGGTGCGGGGACGGCGCTGGTAGGCGATGGTCCGACAGTCGCCGCACGAATCAACGAATACGCCGCGCTTGGCATCGACAGTTTTGTCCTCTCAGGATATCCACATCTGGAAGAAGCGTATCGGGTTGGCGAATTACTGTTCCCACATCTGGATGTTGCCATTCCACAGATTCCCCAACCACAGCCATTGAACCTGCAAGGCGAAGCGGTAGCGAATGAGTTCATCCCACGTAATGTCGCGCAAAGCTAAGGAAGAAAATGATGGCAACGCCAGTGAAGAAGTGGTTATTGCGCGTTGCCCCCTGGTTTTTACCGGTGGGCATCGTGGCGGTGTGGCAACTGGCCTCCTCGGTTGGCTGGCTGTCGACGCGTATTTTGCCCTCTCCGGAAGGAGTGGTGGCCGCGTTCTGGACGCTCTCGGCCAGCGGTGAGCTGTGGCAGCATCTGGCGATCAGCTCCTGGCGGGCGCTGATTGGTTTTTCGATTGGCGGATCGCTGGGGTTGATTCTGGGATTGATTAGCGGCCTGTCGCGCTGGGGAGAACGGTTGCTGGACAGCTCAATTCAAATGTTGCGCAACGTGCCGCATCTGGCGCTGATCCCGCTGGTGATTTTGTGGTTTGGCATTGATGAGTCTGCAAAAATTTTCCTGGTAGCGCTCGGCACGCTGTTCCCCATTTATATCAATACCTGGCACGGCATCCGTAATATCGATCGCGGGCTGGTGGAGATGGCGCGTAGCTATGGCTTATCCGGCTTGCCGCTGTTTGTGCATGTGATCCTGCCTGGTGCCCTGCCCTCAATTATGGTCGGCGTGCGTTTTGCGTTGGGCCTGATGTGGCTGACGCTGATTGTTGCCGAAACCATCTCTGCCAATTCTGGCATTGGTTATCTGGCGATGAATGCGCGGGAGTTTCTGCAAACGGATGTCGTCGTCGTCGCCATTATTCTCTACGCCCTGCTCGGCAAACTTGCTGACATTAGCGCCCAATTGCTAGAGCGTCTCTGGTTGCGCTGGAACCCGGCTTATCATCTGAAGGAGGCCACGGCATGAATACTGCCCGTCTGAACCAGGGTACACCACTGCTACTTAATGCGGTGAGCAAACATTACGCAGAAAATATCGTGCTGAATCAACTGGATTTGCATATTCCGGCAGGTCAGTTTGTGGCTGTTGTTGGTCGTAGCGGCGGCGGTAAAAGTACTCTGCTGCGTCTGCTGGCGGGGCTGGAAACACCAACCGCAGGTGATGTACTGGCGGGTATAACACCGCTGGCCGAGATTCAGGATGATACGCGGATGATGTTTCAGGATGCGCGTCTGCTGCCATGGAAATCGGTGATTGATAACGTTGGGTTAGGTCTTAAAGGCCAATGGCGCGATGCGGCGCATCAGGCACTGGCTGCGGTAGGGCTGGAAAATCGTGCCGGGGAATGGCCTGCCGCACTTTCTGGCGGGCAGAAACAGCGTGTGGCGCTGGCAAGAGCGTTGATTCATCGTCCGGGTTTATTGTTGCTCGATGAACCGCTGGGCGCACTGGACGCCTTAACGCGACTGGAGATGCAGGATTTAATTGTGTCACTTTGGCAGGAGCACGGCTTTACCGTCTTGCTGGTGACGCATGATGTGAGCGAAGCGGTAGCGATGGCTGACCGGGTGCTGTTGATTGAAGAGGGAAAGATTGGCCTGGATTTGACGGTGGATATTCCTCGCCCGCGCCGATTAGGGTCGGTACGGTTAGCGGAACTGGAAGCGGAAGTGTTACAGCGGGTGATGCAGCGAGGGCATTCTGAACAACCAGTTCGGCGTCATGGTTAACATGCCAGATGCGGCGTGAACGCCTTATCAGCCTACAAAACCAACAATTCCAACGGGTTTGTAAGCCTGATAAGACGCGCCAGCGTCGCATCAGGCACTTTTGTATTAAGCCAGTGCTTTGGTGATCTTCTCGTAAAGATCGCCAGAGAGATTATCCAACCCTTTCAATTGTTCCAGCGCCGCACGCATTTTCTCCTGACGTTTGACATCGTAACGTTTCAGGCGAATCAGCGGCTCAATCAAACGTGAAGCCACCTGCGGATTACGGCGGTTCAGATCGGTGAGCATTTCCACCAGGAACTGGTAACCACTGCCATCTTCAGCATGGAACGCTGCCAGGTTGCTGCCTGCAAACGCACCAATCAACGAACGAATACGGTTCGGGTTGCTCATGGTGAATGAGCGATGCTGTAACAGGCCACGCACCGTCTCCAGCACATTCGCTGCTGGACTGGTGGCTTGCAGGATAAACCATTTATCCATCACCAGACCGTCCTGATGCCACCTGTCATCGTACTCCTGCATCAACGCGTCACGGCACGGTAACTGCGCAGCAACCGCCGCCGAAAGTGCCGCCAGCGAATCGGTCATATTGTTCGCTTTATGGAACTGCTTACTCACTAACACGTCAGCCAGATGCGTTTCACCAAAGGCGAGGAAGCGCAGGCAGGCATTACGCAGAGTACGTTTCGCAATGTCTTCATGTTCAACACGATACTCACTCTGGTGATTGGCGTTATAGATAGCCAACAATTCATCCGCCAGTTCAGTCGCCAGTGTACGGGTGAGTGCTTCGCGAACTTCGGCAATGGCAATCGGATCGATGATATCGAATAGTTCCGCCATTTCATTGACAGAAGGCAGTGTCAGGATTTCTGCCGCCAGCGCCGGGTCGATCTTCTCATCGAGCAGCACAGCGCGGAAAGCATCTGCAACATGTGCTGGCAGCGATAGCGGCTGCCCTTGTTGATGGCGAGCGACATTCAGTTTGATGTACGTTGCCAGCAGACTTTGCGCCGCATCCCAGCGGGAAAAATCATTGCGCGCATGACGCATCAGGAAGGTCAGTTGCTGATCGCTCCATTTATATTCCAGTTTCACCGGCGCGGAAAATTCACACAGCAGCGCAGGTACCGGCTGGAAGTAGACGTTATCAAAAACAAAAGTCTGTTCCGCCTGGGTGACATTCAGCACTGAATTGACCGGATGACCGTCCTTCTGCAACGGGATTACTTTGCCCTCGTTGTCATACAACTCAATAGCAAACGGAATATGCAGCGGCAGTTTTTCTGCCTGATCTGGCGTAGCTGGCGTGCGCTGACTGATGGTCAGGGTGTACTGCTCAGTTTCTGGATCGTAGTCGTCTTTAACAGTCACAATCGGCGTGCCGGACTGGCTGTACCAACGGCGGAAATGAGAGAGATCGACATTTGACGCATCTTCCATCGCCTGGACGAAATCGTCACAGGTTGCCGCACTGCCATCATGACGCTCGAAATAGAGCTGCATCCCTTTCTGGAAATTTTCTTCGCCCAGCAGGGTGTGGATCATTCGAATCACTTCTGCGCCCTTCTCATAAACGGTCAGGGTATAGAAGTTGTTCATCTCAATGACCATGTCCGGGCGGATTGGGTGAGCCATTGGGCTGGCGTCTTCCGCAAACTGCAACCCGCGCATGGTGCGCACATTGTTGATGCGGTTAACGGCACGGGAACCCAGGTCAGAGCTGAACTCCTGATCGCGGAACACGGTTAAACCTTCTTTCAGGCTAAGCTGGAACCAGTCGCGGCAAGTCACACGGTTACCGGTCCAGTTGTGGAAATATTCATGGCCAATAACGCGTTCAATGTCGAGATAATCTTTGTCGGTAGCGGTGTCGGTGCGCGCCAGTACATATTTGGAGTTAAAGATGTTAAGACCTTTATTCTCCATTGCGCCCATGTTGAAGAAGTCCACGGCAACGATCATATAAATATCAAGGTCATACTCCAGACCAAAGCGCTCTTCATCCCACTTCATGGAATTTTTCAGCGAGGTCATCGCCCACGGCGCGCGGTCAAGGTTGCCGCGATCGACATACAACTCCAGCGCCACTTCACGGCCAGAACGCGTGGTGAAGGTGTCGCGTAGCACATCAAAATCGCCTGCCACCAGCGCAAACAGATAGCACGGTTTCGGGAACGGGTCCTGCCACTGTACCCAGTGACGTCCGTTTTCCAACTCACCTTGCGCAACGCGGTTACCGTTAGAAAGCAGGAACGGGTATTTGGTTTTATCGGCAATAATTTTAGTCGTAAAACGCGCCAGCACGTCCGGGCGATCGAGATAGTACGTAATGTGGCGGAAACCTTCGGCTTCACACTGGGTGCAAAGCGCATCGCCTGACTGGTAAAGCCCTTCCAGTGCAGTGTTGGACGCAGGGCTAATTTCATTAACGATCTTGAGCGTAAAACGCTCCGGTAAATTACTGATGACCAGTGCGCCCTCTTCTTCTTTCCAGGCGGACCACGGCTCATCATTAATATGAATAGAGACCAGTTTAAGATCTTCGCCGTCAAGACGAAGTGGAGCATCTGATGCACCATGACGGACAGCCTGGCTGATCGCGGTAACCACCGTCTTTTGCGCGTCCAGGTCAAAGGTCAAGTCAATATCAGTAATCTGGTAATCCGGCGCACGATAATCGTGACGGTATTTGGCTTGTGGCTGTTGAGTCATAAATAACCTTTAGCATCTTTTATAGAGTCAGGTGTTCAGTCTATTCCTGTTGTATAAATCTCGCTACGCAGAATCTTCATCTTTTCAGGTACAAACGCTTTTATTGCTACATTTTTATAACATACAGAGCGCAACGCCATCGACCATAAACGTGGCATATGGTGTGATCGGGGTTCAATAAATTGCGAAACAAGGTATACTCCAGCAGTTCCTGAAGATGTTTATTGTACTAAACGCTCCCGTACGAGGACGCTACTGCGCACCTATGACACAATTCGCTTCTCCTGTTCTGCACTCGCTGCTGGATACAGATGCTTATAAGTTGCATATGCAGCAAGCCGTGTTTCATCACTATTATGATGTGCATGTCGCGGCGGAGTTTCGTTGCCGAGGTGACGATCTGCTGGGTATTTATGCCGATGCTATTCGTGAACAGGTCCAGGCGATGCAGCGTCTGCGCCTGCAGGATGATGAATATCAATGGCTCTCTGCCCTGCCTTTTTTTAAGGCCGACTACCTCAACTGGTTGCGCGAGTTCCGCTTTAACCCGGAACAGGTCACCGTCACCAACGATAACGGCAAGCTGGATATTCGTTTAAGCGGTCCGTGGCGTGAAGTCATCCTCTGGGAAGTTCCTTTGCTGGCGGTCATCAGTGAACTGGTACATCGCTACCGCTCACCGCAGGCCGACGTTGCGCAAGCCCTTGATACGCTGGAAAGCAAATTAGTCGACTTCTCGGCGTTAACTGCCGATCTCGATATGTCGCGCTTCCATCTGATGGATTTCGGCACCCGCCGACGTTTTTCCCGCGAAGTCCAGGAAACCATCGTTCAACGTTTGCAACAAGAATCCTGGTTCGTTGGCACCAGTAACTACGATCTGGCGCGTCGGCTTTCCCTCACGCCAATGGGAACTCAGGCTCACGAATGGTTCCAGGCGCATCAACAAATCAGCCCGGATCTTGCCAACAGCCAACGTGCCGCACTTGCCGCATGGCTCAATGAATATCCCGATCAACTGGGAATTGCGTTAACCGATTGCATTACTATGGACGCATTCTTGCGTGATTTCGGCGTGGAATTTGCCAGCCGCTATCAGGGGCTGCGTCATGACTCTGGCGACCCGGTAGAATGGGGCGAAAAAGCCATCGCGCATTATGAGAAGCTGGGAATCAACCCTCAGAGCAAAACGCTGGTTTTCTCTGACAATCTGGATTTACGCAAAGCGGTCGAGCTTTATCGCCACTTCTCTTCCCGTGTGCAATTAAGTTTTGGTATAGGTACACGCCTGACCTGCGATATCCCCCAAGTCAAGCCACTGAATATTGTGATTAAGCTGGTGGAGTGTAACGGTAAACCTGTGGCGAAACTTTCTGACAGTCCTAGCAAAACAATCTGCCACGACAAGGCGTTTGTTCGCGCACTTCGTAAAGCGTTCGACCTTCCGCACATTAAAAAAGCCAGTTAATATCATCAGGGAGCCATAACGGCTCCCTTTTTTACCTTTAATTCCGAAATCTTTCGCTGCATCTGCGAATTCTGCTTGTCTGATTGCGGATGCCAGGTAACATAGGTATCCCCCCATTTCACGGGTGGACAAGTGTTTATTTTTTCCGACTATTAACAGAGAGAATATTATGAGCGTTGTGCCTGTAGCCGACGTACTCCAGGGCCGCGTAGCCGTTGACAGCGAAGTCACCGTGCGCGGATGGGTACGTACCCGCCGAGATTCAAAAGCTGGCATCTCCTTCCTCGCCGTTTATGACGGTTCCTGCTTTGATCCTGTACAGGCTGTCATCAATAATTCTCTGCCCAATTACAATGAAGACGTACTGCGTCTGACCACCGGTTGCTCGGTCATTGTGACGGGTAAAGTCGTGGCGTCGCCGGGCCAGGGGCAACAATTTGAAATTCAGGCCAGCAATGTTGAAGTCGCTGGTTGGGTTGAAGATCCAGACACTTACCCGATGGCAGCAAAACGCCACAGCATTGAGTATCTGCGTGAAGTCGCTCACCTGCGTCCACGTACCAACCTGATTGGTGCCGTTGCGCGCGTTCGCCACACGCTGGCGCAGGCACTGCATCGATTCTTTAACGAACAAGGTTTCTTCTGGGTTTCTACACCGCTGATCACCGCGTCCGATACCGAAGGCGCTGGCGAAATGTTCCGTGTTTCAACACTGGATCTGGAAAACCTGCCGCGTAACGATCAGGGCAAAGTTGATTTCGACAAAGATTTCTTCGGTAAAGAGTCGTTCCTGACCGTATCAGGCCAGTTAAACGGCGAGACTTATGCCTGTGCGCTGTCTAAAATTTATACCTTCGGCCCGACTTTCCGTGCAGAAAACTCCAACACCAGCCGTCACCTGGCGGAATTCTGGATGCTGGAGCCGGAAGTCGCGTTTGCTAACCTGAACGATATCGCCGGCCTGGCAGAAGCCATGCTGAAATACGTCTTTAAAGCGGTTCTCGAAGAACGTGCTGACGATATGAAATTCTTCGCTGAACGCGTGGATAAAGATGCAGTTTCACGTCTGGAGCGTTTCATTGAGGCAGACTTCGCGCAGGTGGATTATACCGACGCGGTAACCATCCTCGAAAACTGCGGTAAGAAATTTGAAAACCCGGTTTACTGGGGTGTGGATCTCTCTTCCGAGCATGAACGTTACCTGGCAGAAGAACACTTTAAAGCGCCGGTAGTCGTGAAAAACTATCCGAAAGACATTAAAGCGTTCTACATGCGCCTTAACGAAGACGGTAAAACCGTTGCAGCAATGGACGTTCTGGCTCCGGGTATCGGTGAGATCATTGGTGGTTCCCAGCGTGAAGAGCGTCTGGACGTTCTGGACGAACGTATGCTGGAGATGGGCCTGAATAAAGAAGATTACTGGTGGTATCGCGATCTGCGTCGCTACGGTACTGTTCCACATTCCGGTTTTGGTCTTGGTTTTGAACGCCTGATCGCCTACGTGACTGGCGTTCAAAACGTGCGTGACGTAATTCCGTTCCCACGCACTCCACGTAACGCCAGTTTCTAATTTAACTTTTCCGAGAGCCAGCACCCGCTGGCTCTTTTTTATCCCCTTCTGTCAAGTTATCTGTTTGTTAAGTCAATCAATCTAATTGCAACCCTGCCAAAGCAATCTTCCTGTTACGGAATGTTTCCTTGCAACATTTGCGAACAAAAAATAACCCATAGCCTTATTGCGGATTAGTCATTTCTTATCTGATAGCACAATTTTTATACTTATTATTGGCTTTCTGGATGGCTGAAAGTGTATTAGAGAGAAGTCACAGAGAGAAATCATCAGAAAGAAAATTTCTGTTTAGTTAGATTTAATATAAGTAAATCATATACATATATAAGATCCGCCATAAATATCATTAAATCCTGGTGGAAATATGACGGTGTTCACAAAGTTCCTTAAAATTAATACTTGGTTACACATTTTTTCTTTTTGTAACTATATCTTTATCTTTGTAGCACTTTCACGGTAGCGAAACGTTAGTTTGAATGGAAAGATGCCTGCAGATACATAAAGACACCAAACTTTCATCAATAGCTCCGTAAATATTTATTGACGAAACTTATTGACGGCAGTGGCAGGTGTCATAAAAAAAACCATGAGGGTAATAAATAATGATGAAGCGCAACATTCTGGCAGTGATCGTCCCTGCTCTGTTAGTAGCAGGAACTGCAAACGCTGCAGAAATCTATAACAAAGATGGCAACAAAGTAGATCTGTACGGTAAAGCTGTCGGTCTGCACTATTTTTCCAAGGGTAACGGTGAAAACAGTTACGGTGGCAATGGCGATATGACCTATGCCCGTCTTGGTTTTAAAGGGGAAACTCAAATCAATTCTGATCTGACCGGTTACGGTCAGTGGGAATACAACTTCCAGGGTAACAACTCTGAGGGTTCTGATGCCCAAAATGGCAACAAAACCCGTCTGGCGTTCGCTGGTCTGAAATTTGCTGATGCTGGCTCAATCGATTACGGTCGTAACTATGGTGTTGTTTATGACGCACTGGGTTACACCGATATGCTGCCGGAATTTGGTGGTGACACTGCATACAGCGATGACTTCTTCGTTGGTCGTGTTGGCGGCGTTGCAACTTACCGTAACTCCAACTTCTTTGGTCTGGTTGACGGCCTGAACTTCGCTGTTCAGTACCTGGGTAAAAACGAACGCGACACCGCACGTCGTTCTAACGGCGACGGTGTTGGCGGCTCCATCAGCTACGAATTCGAAGGCTTTGGTATCGTTGGTGCTTATGGTGCTGCTGACCGTACAAACTTGCAGGAAGCCCAGCCTCTCGGCCAGGGTAAAAAAGCTGAACAGTGGGCTACCGGCCTGAAGTACGATGCGAACAACATCTACCTGGCAGCAAACTACGGTGAAACCCGTAACGCTACGCCGATCACCGGCGGCTTTGCTAACAAAACGCAAGATATCCTGTTAGTTGCACAATACCAGTTTGACTTCGGTCTGCGTCCGTCCATCGCTTACACCAAATCTAAAGCGAAAGACGTAGAAGGTGGTATCGGTGATGTTGATCTGGTGAACTATGTTGAAGTGGGCGCAACCTACTACTTCAACAAAAACATGTCTACCTATGTTGACTACATCATCAACCAGATCGATTCTGACAACAAACTGGGCGTAGGTTCTGACGACACAGTTGCTGTGGGTATCGTTTACCAGTTCTAATAGCAGACCTCTTTGTTAAATGCCGAAAAAACAGGACTTTGGTCCTGTTTTTTTTATGCCTTCCAGAGCAATCTCACGTCTTGCAAAAACAGCCGGTGTTTTCATCAGTAATAGTTGGAATTTTGTAAATCTCCCGTTACCCTGATAGCGGACTTCCCTTCTGTAACCATAATGGAACCTCGTCATGTTTGAGAACATTACCGCCGCTCCTGCCGACCCGATTCTGGGCCTGGCCGATCTGTTTCGTGCCGATGAACGTCCCGGCAAAATTAACCTCGGGATTGGTGTCTATAAAGATGAGACGGGCAAAACCCCGGTACTGACCAGCGTTAAAAAGGCTGAACAGTATCTGCTCGAAAATGAAACCACCAAAAACTACCTCGGCATTGACGGTATTCCTGAATTTGGTCGTTGCACCCAGGAACTGCTGTTTGGTAAAGGTAGCGCCCTAATCAACGACAAACGCGCCCGCACAGCTCAGACCCCTGGTGGTACTGGTGCGTTACGCGTGGCTGCCGATTTCCTGGCAAAAAATACCGACGTTAAGCGTGTGTGGGTGAGCAACCCTAGCTGGCCGAACCATAAGAGCGTCTTTAACTCTGCAGGTCTGGAAGTACGTGAATACGCTTATTACGACGCGGAAAAACATACTCTGGACTTCGACGCCCTGATTAACAGTCTGAACGAAGCCCAGGCTGGCGACGTGGTGCTGTTCCACGGTTGCTGCCATAACCCAACCGGCATTGATCCTACACTGGAGCAATGGCAAACGCTGGCGCAGCTTTCCGTTGAGAAAGGCTGGTTACCGCTGTTTGACTTTGCTTACCAGGGTTTTGCTCGCGGTCTGGAAGAAGATGCTGAAGGTCTGCGCGTTTTCGCAGCTCTGCATAAAGAACTGATCGTCGCCAGTTCCTACTCTAAAAACTTTGGTCTGTACAACGAGCGTGTAGGCGCATGTACGCTGGTTGCTGCGGACAGTGAAACCGTGGATCGCGCATTCAGCCAGATGAAAGCGGCGATTCGTGCGAACTATTCTAACCCACCCGCGCACGGAGCTTCGGTTGTTGCCACTATCCTGAGTAATGATGCGTTACGTGCTATCTGGGAACAAGAGCTGACTGATATGCGTCAGCGTATTCAGCGTATGCGTCAATTGTTCGTTAATACGCTGCAGGAAAAAGGCGCAAACCGCGACTTCAGTTTCATTATCAAACAAAACGGCATGTTCTCTTTTAGCGGTCTGACTAAAGAACAGGTACTGCGTCTGCGTGAAGAGTTTGGCGTGTATGCTGTGGCTTCCGGTCGTGTGAACGTAGCCGGGATGACGCCAGACAACATGGCTCCGCTGTGCGAAGCGATTGTGGCTGTACTGTAAGCATTAAAACCAATGAAGCCCGCTGTGAAAGCGGGCTTTTTTATGCGCCTTTACCAGACGGGAATTTCGTCTTGCAGGAAGGGGTTATGCAACCGTTCATAGCCGAGGGTGGATAACGGCCCGTGCCCTGGAATAAACGTCACATCATCGCCAAGCGGCAGCAGTTTATCTTTGATAGAGGAGATCAGTTGATTATGGTCGCCACGTGGGAAGTCACTGCGCCCTACTCCACCTTTGAAAATGACGTCGCCAGAAATCAGCAGTTTTGACTGATTATCAAAAAAGACCACATGACCCGGTGTATGCCCTGGGCAATGTAACACCTGTAAAGTCACATTCCCTATGCTGATCGTGTCGCCTTCATTCAGCCAACGATCCGGCGTCAGTGGCTGACACTCATCCAGGCCAAACATGCGGCTTTGCGCAGGCAAGCCTTGCAGCCAGAACTCATCTTCCTTTTCCGGACCAAGTACTGGCACGCCGTAATGTTTTGCCAGTTCCGCCGCTGCACCAACGTGATCCAGATGGCCATGTGTCAGTAGGATCTGCATCAGCGTCAGGCCGCTGGCATCAACTTCCTGTTTAATTTTTTCCGCATCACCGCCAGGATCAACCAGTGCTGCCAGGCGAGTTTGTTCACACCAGATCAATGAGCAGTTCTGGGAGAATGCAGTGACCGGAATAATACGATAATTCATACTGCCCCTGTTTCGTTAAGCGATTGCTACCAGTGCCGTGCAGGTCCGGTATCAATATGCACAAAGTTACTACGTGGGTAATATCCTACACCACCTGCGCGCATAGATAACGCGGCTTTGCGAATATTGCTTAACGCGACGCCTTCAATATGGAAATCCATCGCCTGGCCTTTGGTGTGATAGCTTTTCTTCGCTACTCCACGGCTGTGTGCGCGTAATTCATTATTGGTGTCGATAGAACGGTAACCAGAAATTAACTGTACCGGCTTGCGAGTACCTAACAGGCCTTGCAGGCGATACAACTGGTCGAATAATCCTGGATCGATGGACTTTATTTTGTTCGCGCGGAAATCGCGGAAAAAATGGTTTAGTTTTGCCAATTCTTCCTGAATATAGCCTCTGCCATCGAAAAACTCCGCTTTAATTGACTCTCCAGTATGGAGATTGTTGAGTGTCAAAATACGCGGGCGTGGGGTGGAGAGTGTCGCAAACGCAGGGGTCGGCAAGATGGCAGCACCAAGTGCAACACCACCAAGCGCCAGTAGTTTGCGGCGATTAGCGTCGAATTTGTCCATGGTAATCAAGTCTACAGGTCAATGTTATCGTTTATATGCACTTCTGGCGCACAAGAGTGCACCTTAACCGCCCATAAAGCTAACGTCAAGGTGACTCAACCCCAGCAGTGATGGGGGCTACCAGGAATAGCCCCCAATCATGCCAATTATTACGACAACTGATTTCCCCGAACTACTTCATTTACCTGATTAATTGTTCCGCTTTCGATACAATTTGCGAGCTGGATCGCGCAGGCAGATCATAATTGTAAATATCTGTACGATATTGAGTACGCCCATCTGCGCCGACAAATGCTGTCAGGTAGTAGAGATTAACCGGGATAGACTGACGGATATTGACGTAACGGGTATCTCCCTGCTTCAGAGCATCGGAAATACGCTTGTCATTCCAGCCTGCATCCTGCAACAGCATGTTTGCCAGATCGGATGCCTTATTCACCCTCACACAGCCAGAGCTCAACGCACGCGTATCACGCTTGAACAGATTGTGATTAGGCGTGTCATGTAAGTAGATAGCGTCTGAACTCGGCATATTAAATTTATACCGTCCTAGCGAATTTCGTGGGCCTGGAGCTTGCTGAAAGCGGAACGGTAAATTCGACGCGGTAATCGTCGACCAGTCAACCTGCCACGGGTCAATTGCTTCTTTGCTGTTCCAGCCACGCATCACCGTATAGCCATGGCTTTCCAGATAGCCCGGATCATTACGCACTTTCGGCAGAATATCTTTGCGTGCCAGCGTCGGCGGTACGTTCCACGGCGGATTCACTACCACATTGTTTAAGGCACTGCTCATCATTGGTGTTTTGCGGTCAGGACGGCCGACAATCACCCGCGAGTCCAGCACCTGATTACCGTTCTGGTAATAGACCAAAGAATAGGCCGGTATATTGACCATGATGCCGGTAGAAAGCTCCGCAGGCAGCAAACGTAAACGCTGGATGTTGAGCGCCAACACACCTGCACGCTGTGCAGGTGTCACATTGAGCCAATCACGTGTGGCTGGACCAATAGCACCATCTGCCCCCAATCCTTGCCATGCCTGAAAACGTTTAACCGCTTCAACAAGCTCATTATCGTAGGCGGCACGTACAGTTGGCTTAGGTTTACTAAGAAACTTTGTTTGCTTTTCCGCAGTTTCGACGGCAACGGCAGATGGGCTAACGACTGCATCAGCGGGTGTTTCATCGCCAGGCAGCGTAATTTTCGGCCCACCATCGAGCATACCTGTGCGCTGCAATATTTCGCGCAGTGCTGGTACGTCATTACTCCACTGGCCAGGACGCAACGTTGCTTTACCGGTCAGTTGTGGCCACGGTTTGGTATCACTGAGCAAGGTCAGTAAAGATTCATGCATCGCGGCATATTGCGGATGCTGCGGTGCCAGTCCTGCAACAAACGTTGGCAATTGGCCATTATTTAGCGCCACCTGCCATTGGTTAATGACCGAGAGCGGTGGTGTTGAGAGCGCATAAGGTTTACTGCTGTATAGCCAGCGCGTGCCTTTGACCGGAATGTTAGCAACGAAATGAAGGTAACCCAGCATTGCATCCGACAACACTACGTCACGTGCCAGACCGTTAACGCCTGGGTCAGTCAGTAACTCTACCCATTTATTAAACTGCGGCTGAAAACCGGCAATCGCCACTTCCGCCAGTTGCTGCTGGAAAGCTTTAACCGCATCACGGTTTTCCCACATCGGCTGCATATCACGTGCGGCATACAGCAGTTGAAGCTGGTTAAGATAAACCGGCTTATAACCTGCGGGTAATTGAGATTCGATTTGTGTGCGAGCGTTTTCCGCCGCACCCTCTGGTAGCGGTTGGATCCCCGCCATAATTGCCGTCGCTTGCGCTTGCGGCAGTACATCTCCCTGTTCGCTGACAGCCACCGGGCTGTCGCCAGGGATTACTTCAGGCTCATCAGCCTGCACACTGAACAGTGGAGCGAATGTTACGGCCAGACAAAAACTTATTGCCGAAAGCCGACGACCACACATCATGTTAAGCAACATCCCTTGCCCCCTGTTTTTATCATACTTTGAATAGCCAGGCTGCTTTTCTCTACTTGCCTGTACAACGCCAATACTCACGAAAGTATGACGAGCAAGCCTGTTACTTATCAGGCTTACCTTCAGTATATAAACGTCGATACGTTTTTACACAACCTAATGTAAAGAAGTTTAAAGAAAAGCGCACCGTAATGCGGAATTTTTTTAGTGCAGAATCGGAGTTTTCGAAAAAAAAGGCGACATCGCTGCCGCCTTAATCTTAACTTGCCTGGGAAGACGCTTCGTCAGTTCCTGGAAGCGTTTCAGGAAGCTGCGGCGCAAAGCCACGCAAACCAACCACATGTACGTGTTCGGTATTCTGGAATACCTTACGCACCAGTTTGTAGGTGGTGCCTTTTTCCGGACTAATATTTTCTGGTGCCGCGATGATGAGCTGCATTTGCAAACGCTCACACAATTCAAACAACGTGGCGATAGAACGGGCATCCAGGCGCGCTGCTTCATCGAGGAACAGCAGACGACAAGGAGAAATATCTTTACCGCGCAGACGACGGGATTCATCTTCCCAGCTCTGTACCACCATCACCAGAATCGACATCCCTGTACCGATGGCCTCACCCGTTGACAACGCGCCAGACTCCGCACGCAGCCATCCATCGGAACCACGGTTAACTTCAACTTCCATCTCCAGGTAGTTGCGATAATCCAGCAGCTCTTCACCAATGGTCTGCGGCGTGCGCTGCCCCATATCAATTTGCGGGTTAAGGCGCTGATACAGTTTCGCCAGCGCTTCCGAGAAGGTCAGACGGTTGCTGTTAAACAAATCCTGATGTTGTTCATGCTGTTCAGAAAGCACATCCAGCAACATGGCGTGCGTTTCACGCACATTCACGTTCAGACGTACGCTGTTCACCTGGCCGAACGACACGTTCTGCAAGCCCTGGTTGAGCATACGGATACGGTTCTGTTCGCGCTGAATGGTTTTGCGAATAATGTTCGACACACTGCGGGAACTGATCGCCAGTTTCTGCTCACGGGAGGTTAATTCTTCGGTCAGACGGCTAAGTTCGATCTCCATCTGCTCGATAGCTTCTACCGGATCATCGGTACGAATAATATCCTGGCGGATTCGTTCGCGCAGATGCTGGTAAACCGCCACGAAGAACTGGATTTTACGTTCCGGACGTTTTGGATCTTCCGACATACGCAGCACGTCGCGTAGATGTTCGTTATCCGCTACCGCCAGACGCAGCGCACCTAACGCCTTATCCGACATGGAACGCAAATCATCAGCAGAAAGATAAGCCAGCTCGCGACGGTGCAAGCGGCGTTCGACGCCGTTGTCTTTCACCATGCGCATTACCGCGCACCAGCCCGCTTTGGCGGTCACCACCTGCTCGCGCATCTCGTGATAATCACGCTCCAGCTTGCGCAGTTTACGGGTCAGGTTGTCCATCTCCGCTTCGCAGAAGGTGAGCGCTTTTTCCAGTTGGTTGCGACGGGAACGGTTATTACTGAGTTGCGCATGTAGCTCGTCACGGCGAATACGCGCGCGCTCTTCTGCGCCGCTATCGGCACGCACACCGATATCCTGCAATTCGCGTTGCAGATCGTTAAGCAGTTCTTTTTTAGTGTCGTAAGAACTTTTCAGCGATGCCAGCACCTGATTGTACTGGTTCAACTGTGTAGCATGACCACGCAGTGCTTCACGAGCACGGGTACGCTCTGCTTCCGCATGTTCCAGACGTTCACGCAATTTTTCGTTGAGATCGCTGTTACCACTGAGCATTTCTGCCGAGTCGGAGTAGCTAAAGTGTGCGCGACGCTGCACCACTTCCGTCAGGGCAAATGCCTGCTGACGGGCATCGCGCTGCATCTGCTGGGAGTATGCGTAATCTTCTTTTAACTGTTCAAACTGTTCCGGATCGCTTTGCAACACTGAAACGATCGGCTCCAGTTTCGCCAGTTGATTACCGAACTGCTGAACAAAACGCGCCGCTTCCTGGGCTTCATCCAGACGTTCGCGGATTTCATCGACGCGATCTGCCAGCGTATCGTCAGCCAACAGGTTAAGGCGCGGCAGGATGCGGTTAAGCGCTGTCACGCCCTCTTTCGCCTGCTCAAACTGAATGCGTTGCTGCTGGTTATCATTTTCATGATTACTCAACGCCCGCTCCAGTTCGACGCGGCGGCTGTTCAGTTGACGGATTTCAGCTTCCGGATCGGACTCAAATGCCACCGCCAGATGGCTGCCGATAAAGCGACTGAAAGCCTGATGCAGGCGCTGAGTTTTCTGTACATCAAAGGAGAGCGTGGCGAAGCGTTCGGAAAGCACTTCACGTTCGGCATGAAGGCTTTCAATACGGCTTTCGCGCGCCGCACGACCAAACAACGGCACTTCAGGGAAGCGCGAATAACGCCACTGACGGTCGGCAATTTTCACCACCACCGCTTTTTCCAGTTCATCAACGCTGAACACGCTGTCATCGAATGACTGCGGATCACCTTCGATCAGATAGAGATCTTCCGGGCAATCGGTTAAACCTTCCAGTTGTTCGGCAATCTGCGACAGATCGGGCACTACGATGGCGTGACGAGAGGGGCCATACAGCGCCGAGAAGTACGGCGCGTCTTCCAGGCTAACGTCGTCATAAATTTCTGACAACAGCACGCCGCCAAAACGTTCCGCCAGCGCATTCAGGCGCTGATCTTCAGAGCCCCCCGGCTGACTTAAACGCTCGATCTCTTCGTCAACGGCGTTTTTGCGCGCGCCCACTTCGTCACGTTCAACAATCGCCTCGCGCTCGCGCTCCAGCAACTGTTGCATGTATTCAGTGACGTCCTGACTGGAGGTGAACTCTTCACCGCACTGCTCGCTCAACTGATTGAGGCTGTTTTGCGCAGCCAACCAAACCGGCGCACGCTGCATCAGACTCTGAATGCGTGATTGCAGTTGTTCCTGTTCCTGACGCAGCGCCATGCGCTCTTCACGGGCATTAGACACGCTGTCAGAAAGGGAGGCAATGCGTGCTTCCAGTTCCTGATGCAGGGCTTCCAGTTCATCGATATCAAAGTTCTTGCCCTGGCGTTTGCAGAAATCCGCCAGCAGGCGCTCGGCTTCCTGTTGCTCACGCAGGCGCTGTTCCAGTTCGCTTAAGCGCATCCGCAGCGGCTGAACCTGTTCTGCAAGGTGACGTTGTTCGACCCCTTCGCGCAGCAGTTCACGAGCAACATCCCACGCTTCGTTACGCGCCAGCGGACCGTTAATGGCTGCGACTAACTGATAAGCCTGCTCAAACTGGCTATGCGCGGTTTGTGCCATGCTCATTTTCTGCTCAAGAGAGAGCATTTTTTCGGTGGCTTCCAGCTCTTTCGCCTGGAAGGTTTCCAGCCACTCGGCGGCGCTGTCGGCAGTTAAGTCCGGCAGATGACACAGTTCTTTAGCGCGGTTAAGTGCAGTAATCGCCTGGTTGTACTGGATCGCGCGCGTTTGCTGGACGTCCAGTGCCTGCTGGTAGTCAGCAAGCTGGTTTTTCAGCTCGTCCACTTCCAGTTCGGCGGCTTCCGCGCGCGCTTCATTCTCTTCCTGACGTTCGATGGCTTCTGCCACCACTTCGTTTTGCTCTTCGAGACGGATCTGCAATTCATCGAGATCCGCTTCGTAACGTTCGATCTTTTCCTGCTGACGCAGTGCGGTTTGCACGAGGTTCAGGTGATCGCTGGCTGCCTGATAATCTGCTTCCAGATCGCCTTCCGCACCGTTGTGCTCTGCCAGTTCACGCGCCATATCGACGTGTTTGTACTGCTCCGCCGCTAGTTGCTGACGAGAAGTGTGTAGCTCACGACGAAACTCTAGTGCCTTATCCAGATGAACGCGACGTTCGTTGGCGTGACGCATATAGTCCGCCGCCACATAGTTGGTGGCTTCACTGATCAAATGCTTAAACAGGTCGCGATCGGACTGCGTTACACGAATCGCTTCCAGCGTCATGCGGTTTTCACGCAGCGCTGCTTCCATATCCTGGAACGCTTTACGCACACCGCTGTTTTCTGGCAGCAGATAGTCACGCAGAGAACGGGTAATGGCACTGGAAATACCGCCGTACAGTGAGGCTTCGATCAGACGATAGAATTTACTACGATCAGACGCCGAGCGCAGACGACGCGCAATGATGCCCAGATCGAACATCAGTGAATGGTAATCGGTGATGGAATTGAACTGCTTAAACTGCACGCCTTCCATCGCTTCGAGCTTCTCTTTCAGCTCATTAAGCGGCAGCACGCGCGCCTGGCGTTCGTTCAGGGTTTCTGTCACCAGTTGCGTCGGCAGCACCGACATCGGTAGCCCCTGAATCGCAAACGGTTTGATATCCACTTTACGATCGCGCCCGGCAACCTGTTGCAGACGCACACCGACCACCACGCGCTGATGGCGCGAGTTGATGGTGTCGAGCATCGAATAACAGACGCCCGCTTTTAGCTTACCGTGCAAACCTTTATCGCGCGAACCACTGGTGGCCCCGGCTTCCGTGGTGTTACGGAAGTGCAGCAGGGTCAGGTCAGGAATAAGCGCCGTAACAAACGCCGCCATAGTGGTGGATTTACCTGCACCGTTACCGCCGGAAAGCGTTGTGACCAGCTCATCGAGGTCAAAGGTACGGGCAAAAAAGCCGTTCCAGTTAATCAGCGTCAGTGAGCGAAATTTACCGCGTTCAATCATTATTCTTCCTCTCCGCTATCTGGCTGATTCTCTTCGGTTTCGTCGTTGAGTTGCAGGTGATTTTCCAGAGACATTGCTTCACCATCGCGAATCAGGCGACGTTGGGCTTCGCGCGGATCGTCACCAGCACGCACATCCGCACCAAAACGGAACACCGATTCTGTAATGCGGAACTTGCTGCTGTCGTGGCCCATAAACCACACCATGCCCAAACGACGCAGACGATTTAGCGAAGAACGTACTTTTTCCTGCAACTTCTGGCGGTCAACGTCTGAACCGGTAGAACGGTTGTTTACCAGTTTCAGCAGTTTCGCTTCGTCAGCCAGGGTGAGCAGTTCGTCATACAGTTCCTGCTGAGTAAAGATCCCCTCGTTCGCCAGCCGTTCCGGGCTGAGATAGAGATAACAGAGGATTTTCCCAACCATCATATCCAGTTCGGACAACACGGAACGAGGGATCAACGTGGTGGAACGTGGACGCAAATAGAAGAAACCTTCCGGCGCGCGAATAAGCTCAACGTTATAACGCGCGTAAAACTCTTCCAGGTATTCCTGAAAATCCATCAGGAATGCATGGTTGTCCAGTTCGTCAAGACCGATATGGCGACCTGAACGTAAGGCGCTATCCAGCGCCGGAAATAACGGATTCGCCAGCGCTTGCGCCAGCTTAACCGGCATCACTTGTTCAATATTTGTCGATGACATGCGCCTGTACCTTGGCTCCGTAATCATTAATCGGCTGCCATTTCGCTGGCAGTCCGGTGAAATCTGCTTGCGCTACGCCGAGGCGTACCGCCTGATCAATAACAATGCGCGCAACATCAAAGTGACGCGCACGCGGATACTGCGCCAGATATTCGCGTACCACCAGGCCAAGATCCAGCGGTACTTGTCTGGTTTTATAGACGGCGAGCTGCTCTTCGATGATTGCCGCCAGTTGTTCGCGGATCTCGTTAAACTCTTCGTACTCTAAATCTGGCGGAAGTTCCCCGGTCACTTCTTCGTCACGCAGTGCCATCTCTTCGTCACGCATATCCAGCAGACGATCGGCATTGGCGTAAGTCAGCGCCCACGGGTCATCAAAATAGGTTTGTACCGACTGACGTAATCGCTGGGCAAAGACACGGTTTTTATCCATATCGATCGCGGTACGGATAAATTTATGTACGTGGCGGTCATAACCGATCCATAAATCGATGGATTGCTGACCCCAACTGATAATACGGTCGAGTTTGCTTTGCAGGTCGTACACCAGACGATCGACAAAATGCAGATCGTCATGGGTCATGGTCGCATCCTGGATGCGCAACAGGTTAGCCTGTAATTTGTCGCCCGCCGCTTCCAGCGTATCTTGCAATTCACGCAGCGTACCAGAGGTTTCCGAAAGCAACATTTCACAGCTTGAGATCGCCGCCCGCCAGTCTTTATTCAGTAACTGGGCGATATCGTCTTTCACCTGTTGCTGCTGTTCGTCCATCAGACGTTGCGTCAGGTCGATACTGTCGAAAATTTCTGCTACCGAGTATTTCAGCGGCGCATAGACGTTACGGTGCCAGTGAAACTCATCGCCGCCCTCTTCTGCCGCATCCGCCGCACGCTTCAGTTCGCCTGCAACGATCGACAATTGCATAGAAAGACGCAGCGTAGAAAACTCGCGCTGACGGATGTAGTAATCAGTAATGCCGATGCCGAGCGGCGTCAGACGGTAAATGGCGTTCCCTTCCGCCTGTTCGCTTGTAAAGCGGTTCAGCAGACGTTGACGCACCATATCGTTGATCGCGTTGTTGGCGCGCACGCCGATGGTTTCGCTGGTTTGCTCAAACGCATCACTCACGTGGCGGAATGCATCCACCAGCTCACCTTCACTCATCTCGCCGTCCAGACGCTCGCCGTTCAGCGTGGCCACCGCCAGCAGAAAAGAGAGACGGTCTACCGGCAGCGAGATGGAGAAGTCATTTTTTCTGGCCCAGGCAACCAGTTCGGGGACTGTCTGGGAAAATTCACTCATACTTTATCCTTGCTCTGCGGTTTGCGCGCGGTGACATGAATATAACGCCCCAGGCTAATGTAAGGTTCCTGACGGCAATAACGCGTTTCTAATTCAAGTAATGCTTCGTAGCAATCGCGCTGTTGGTGCTTTTCACGCAGATAATCATGAAACACGCGAACGCCGGTCTTGCCGGTAATTTGCCAGCCAGCTTCTTCCAGCCACTGATATACCTGCGCCGGATCGCGCGGAGAGTCTGGCGAAAGCGTCCGTTTTTTCTTTTTCGGCATTCCCGCCTGCACGTAATCAAAATTCCCTGCAACCATGTTGTGCATCAGCAAACCGTGCGCATTGTAGAACATTAACGACAACATGCCTCCTGGGCGCAACACTGACCACAGAGTCTGTAACACGCTACGGGGGTCAGCGACCCACTCCAGCACCGCATGGAACAATATCAGATCAACGGGCGTTTCCAAATGCGAAGCAACATCCTGAGCAGCGCAATGTATAAATTGCATGTTGCCGCTCACACCTTTTGCTTCTGCCGCCTGCTTTGCGCGATCGATCATCTGCGCAGAAAGATCGCATAAAATGACCTGATGCCCACGCCCGGCCATTTTGATCGCCGTCTGCCCTTCACCACCGCCAGCATCCAGCACTCGCAATTTTTGCGAGCCTATTTCCGCCAGCACACGATCGAGATCCTGCCACAGAATAGCCTGTCGAAGCTGTCCTTTGGTGGTGCCGTAAATGTTACGGGAAAACTTTTCCGCAATATCATCAAAATTGCGATCCTGCATTGCTTTCTCCACCGGTTGGCTAAGACGTTTTCTGATAAAGGCGCTATTTTGTCACAGCCGAGGCGAGAATGAACCCGTCTGGTGTAATATCACTGCCGATCCCTCGCTATATGGTTAAAAAAGGAACCAGAAAGGATGCTTTTTACACTGAAAAAAGTGATTGGCGGTATGCTGCTGCCACTTCCGCTGATGTTGCTGATTATTGGTGCTGGCCTAGTGCTGCTGTGGTTTAGTCGTTTTCAAAAAACCGGGAAGATATTTATTAGCGTAGGATGGCTGGCACTTTTGTTATTAAGTTTGCAACCGGTAGCAGATCGTCTGCTGCGTCCCATCGAAAGCACCTATCCGACATGGAACAATGTACAAAAAGTGGACTATATAGTGGTGCTGGGCGGCGGCTATACCTGGAACCCGCAGTGGGCGCCAAGTTCAAATTTAATCAATAACAGTCTGCCACGCCTGAATGAAGGCGTGCGTTTGTGGCGTGAAAATCCGGGATCAAAGTTAATCTTCACGGGTGGTGTGGCAAAAACCAATACGGTGAGTACAGCAGAAGTGGGGGCCAGAGTGGCGCAATCGCTGGGTGTCCCACGCGAGCAGATTATTACGCTGGATTTACCGAAAGATACCGAAGAAGAAGCCGCAGCAGTGAAACAGGCAATTGGTGACGCCCCTTTCCTGTTGGTGACCTCTGCGTCTAATTTGCCGCGCGCGATGATCTTTTTTCAACATGCAGGGTTAAATCCGCTACCTGCCCCCGCCAATCAACTGGCGATCGATTCACCGCTTAACCCGTGGGAACGGGCAATCCCGTCTCCGGTCTGGTTGATGCATAGCGATCGGGCCGGTTATGAAACGCTTGGCCGCATCTGGCAGTGGTTAAAAGGTTCATCAGGCGAGCCACGGCAAGAGTGATTTTGATGCCAGATCGAAGTTGCTCCGACTAAACCGTCCGGTATTGACCAGTTGCGCAACTTCATCCCATAACACATATAGCCAACGTCGCCAGATGAACGACTCCGCCACTGGCGCGCGTTGCAGGTAACTCCAGAGTAAATCTTCTGCCAGCGTATTATCCATTAGTCGGAACAGTTCATACTCTCGCGGTGCCCAAAGCATTAATCCCGGCCCGACCATCGCCAGTAGTTGATCGCTGCGCGAATCTTTCAACATGCTACGCAAACAGAAATTGCCGTGAATCAGCACACAATTGTCGTTAAATCCTTCAAATAATGCTGGAAGACATTCGCGGGTGCGGAACAGAATCCGCTTATCCTGCATGGTTAAACCGGTGTTATTGAACTGATTGAGCGTGGTCCATAACACTTCAATATGTTGCCGATACCAGGAGGGCCAGAAATTTTCCTGGGTATTATCCACTGCGCCAACGCAACCGCGACTGTCCTGTCGGTGCCAGGCCAACAGAGCTTCAACAATTTGCTCTTTCAGATGCTCCCAACGTTCCGGTGTACGTGCAGGTGCTTCCACAGAAACACCACGCATCCGCTCCAGTAACAGGACATCGGGGCCTGGGTGTTCTTCATGTGTCATCACACCATAAATAGTTGGCATACGGATAGTCCCGCTGCGCGCCAGCATGGTGGTTTTCCATGCCAACTGTCGTGCTTGCCCTGGCGTACTAAAGCTTCTTGCCAACAGCGGCATTGGGTTTCCCTGGCTGTCATACAAAGCCCACAACGCCGTATTCACTTTTTCATTGACACACTCAATACGACTGAGTTTTTCACCCAGTAAATGGCTTAATTCGGCACGCAGCTGTTCCATTCAGATTACCCTCATAAAAGCTACTGCCTTCATAATGAGCGCCAATGTAAAAGATGTCACCTGAATGAGATCAATTGTTGAAAAGAAAAATGAGGAAAATCGTAACGGTACGACACTCCCCCGAAAATCGGGTGGAGTGTCGTGAAATTAACTTAGCGCATTTCAGCGCGAACGCGCTCGAGATCTTCAGGGGTATCCACACCTGTACCAGGAACTTCCCGGGCGACAGCAACATGGATTTTTTCGCCGTACCACAGTACGCGAAGCTGCTCTAACATTTCGATGTGTTCTAACGGGCTTGGCTGCCAGTTAACATAACGGCGGATAAAGCCTGCACGGTAGCCATAAATACCGAGATGCCGCAGGAAATTATCACCAACGGTTTCCAGACTTTCTGCAAAACGGTCACGATCCCACGGAATGGTGGCACGTGAAAAGTAAAGCGCATAACCTTCAGCATCAAGAACCACTTTAACCGCATTCGGATTAAAGACTTCTTCCGCATTGTGGATAGGTACAGCCAGGGTAGCCATTCCCACTTCACGCTGGGCGAGATTATCGGCAACCTGACGAATGATTGTTGCAGGGATCATGGGTTCATCCCCCTGCACATTAACAATCACCGTATCGTCACTGAACGCGCATTTTTCGACAACTTCCGCCAGACGCTCAGTGCCTGATTGATGATCGGCGCGCGTCATGCATACTTCACCACCCGCAGCTTCAACGACGCGGGCGACATCGTCATGATCGGTTGCCACGATGATGCGATCGGCACCTGATTCGCGGGCGCGCTCAAGGACATGAACGATCATGGGCTTGCCGTTAATATCGACCAGCGGTTTACCGGGCAGACGCGTAGAAGCGTAGCGCGCGGGAATAATGACCACAAAACTCATGATTTACTCTCATCGGCAGTCAGTACACGGGCTTCCGTTTCCAGCAGAACTGGAATGCCATCGCGCAGCGGGAAAGCCAGGTTATCCAGTTTGCAAATCAGTTCTTGTTTTTCCTGGTTATACCAAAGTTTGCCGTTGCAAACCGGGCAGGCAACGATTTCAAGCAGACGATGATCCATAGTTCCTCCAGATGGATCGGGTTATGAATGCATAAATCTTATCATAATCATTTATGCGTAGGGGGCTATTTCCCAGCCAGTGCGGCAATCGGTAAAAAGATCGGGTGGGCAGCGCCCTAATGTCACTCGCGTCGCCTGCTGCCAGCTAGCAAAATCGGTAATCGCCTGGCGTAACCCTTTTTGAAGAGAAGCTGTCGGTTTGATGCCATCCTGTAACCAGAGGGAGATAACTTCAAGAACGCCCGCCTGGCGATGTATTTTGGCATCCATTCGCCCGACTAATTGCCCACGATGTAGTAACGGCAGAACGAAATAGCCATACTGGCGTTTCGGCGCTGGCGTGTAGCATTCCAGCCGGTAGCTAAAATCAAAAAGTTGCTCTGCACGTTTACGATCCCAGACGACAGGGTCAAAAGGTGACAGTACAGTGCTATGCGTCGCGGTTAGTTTCCCCGCGAGAGCTGTTTCGAGAAGAGGCAACAAGTCAGCATGCAGCCAGAGTTGTCCTAATCTCTCCACATTTATGGGGATAATTTGTTGCTGTTCAGCACATAGATCACGCCAGGCCGACAGTGCAGGACGTTTCAAACGATAATAATCCGCCAGCCACTGTTCGCGGAATATTCCCAGGCAACGCGCGCTGTTATCCAGCATGGCGATTTCTGCTTCTGTTTGCGAAACGAGATCACGCTCATCATCCCAGTGAGGCATGACGCGATGGGTTAGATCATAAACTCGCTGGAAGTTGCGCCGTTCAACTACCATGACTTTTCCGGCAGTAAATAAGCCTTCCAGATGCCGTTTATGGGGCTTCCACTCCCACCAACCGCTTGCCCCTTTTCGGGGATGTTCAAAATCGGCTGAACGTACCGGTCCGTTATCTTGTATGTGCTGAATTAACTGTTCAATTTCTGCTACATGTTCCTGCATCCAGGCGTCTTTGTATTTCCAGCCCATTTTTTCAGGTGCCAGCATTCGGTGGCGAATAAGACGAAAATCGCTACGCGGCATAAAGCAGGCTTCATGCGCCCAGTACTCCATTAATTCGCCACGTGTCAGTGACTCATCCAGCCACTGCGGAGAATAATTACCAAGGCGACTAAAAAGTACCAGATAAGGGCTGCGGGCAACGATATTGATAGTGTCTATTTGTAGCAGGGAGATACGGGAGATAGTTGACAGGATATCTTCTGGCGACGCACGACGGCGGGATTTGTTTAACAGGCCTTGCGCGGCAAGGTGAAGATTACGCGCATCGGCAAGGGAAATATACGGCAGCGTCATCATGGCTCCATCTATTGAACGCTGCCGCGGCGGAATTAGTTGCCAGAAGCCAGCGAGGAAAGTTGCGCGAGCAGTTTCTCTGGTTCATCGCCCGAAAGCTGTGCGTCAACGGGCAAATACCACCAATTTTCTTCTGCAAAGGCCCGGCATTTCACCGCATCTTTTTCAGTCATGATCAGCGTTTGCCCGGCACTTAACAGTGCGCTGACATCCGCATGATTCAAAGACTGATGATCGGCCAGCGGAACACATTTTTCTGGTTGAACACCGCACATCTTCAGCGTGGCAAAAAAGCGCGGCGGGTGACCAATCCCCGCCATTGCTACCACATGTTCAAGTTGTGCAACATCACAACGCGTACCAGTACGCAAATTCACAGCCTGACCCGGCAGCAGATGCATTGGGATTTCACCATTGTGCGGTACACCGCCGTTGACGATTACCGCATCAACCGATTTTAAGCGCCCCGCTCGCTCACGCATTGGCCCCGCGGGCAACCACCAGCCATTACCAAAGCGACGCACACCATCGATGACGACAATTTCTACATCTCGCGCCAGGCGATAATGCTGTAGACCGTCGTCAGTCACGATGAGTTGTACATCAGGATGCTGCGCCAGAATCACTTTTACTGCATCAGAACGTTCGGGAGAAACCGCAACAGGCGCACCAGTGCGCTGATAAATAAGCACCGGTTCATCACCCGCCTGTGCCGTGGTGGTATCTGCCGACAGTAACAACGGATACGACTCGGCCTTACCGCCATACCCCCTTGACACCACACCAACGCGAACACCGCGTTTTTGCAGTTGTTCCACCAGCCAGACAACGACCGGGGTTTTTCCATTGCCACCTGCGGTGAGGTTACCGACCACCACAACTGGCACTGGCGCGCGCCATGCGCGTTTCAATTTTAATTTGTAGCAAAGACGGATTGCACCACTCACCAGGCCATACAGCCAGGAGAGTGGCAGGAACAGGCGCCCCCAAAGCGGTTCACCACACCTACTGAATCT